>JAEEGJ010008941.1_pt1 | contig 27241 bp, 25 predicted proteins | sample 8958761 | NCBI WGS metagenome assembly JAEEGJ01 (sample SAMN16246546, study PRJNA631951) | gut metagenome | biome: gut microbiome; feature: rumen; material: RS-attached | host: Bos | place: Iran: Karaj | collected 2018-10 | reverse complement strand
GAGTTCGACGTAATCCTTGCTTCCTTCGGTGACGCTAAGATGGGCGTTATCAAGGTTGCTAAGGAAGTTCTCGGTCTTGGCCTGAAGGAGGCTAAGGAGATAGTTGAGGCTGCTCCTAAGGCTATCAAGGAAGGCGTTTCTGAGGCTGAGGCTAACGAGCTCAAGGCTAAGTTTGAAGAGGCTGGCGCTACAATCGAGATTAAGTAATCAGCTTGTATCAAAAGATGATTACGGAAGGCTGTACCTTCGGGTGCAGCCTTTCTTGTTTGATGTTATAAAAAAATTATTCATAATTTGTGCAAAGCTACAATCGAGACGGTCAAATGTTGACTTATATGGTGAACTGTGCTATAATTTGATTGGGATATGATTTTTGTCATGGTATTGTAAAGTGTATTTTCTTAACGTCCGCACATTCGGAGCCTTTCCGTGAGGCAGGACATAAAGGAGGCATTACTATGAAAAAATTTGCAGTATTACTTGGTTCTTTGGTACTGGCAGCAGCCTTTTTTACTGCTCCGGCTGCCATAGCAGCATCAGTTGACAATACAGTTAAAATAGCGACAAAACAGCAGGCCGTTCCCGAGTCACAGAATATCATATACGCGGACAGAGTAATTCAGCTCGTGAATAAAGAAAGAAGAAACAGAGGCCTTCAGGAGTATAAAATGATCCCGAAGCTCACGAAATGTGCTGTTATCCGCGTAAAGGAAACAACGGTGTACTGGAGCCATCAGAGGACCAACGGTACATCGGGAATGGATGTTATTGATGAGGTAGGTCTCAGCTGGACGGGTAAAGCTGAGAATATTGCCGTTGGTCAGAATACGCCGGAGAGCGTTGTGAACAGCTGGATGAATTCAGCCGGACACCGTTCCAATATACTCAGCTCTGACTATAAGTATATCGGAGTCGGCTGCGTCTGTTACAACGGGCAGTATTACTGGGTCCAGGAATTTCTCGCTTCCAGAGAGAATTTTGACTATGCCTTTCTTCCGGAAAAGCACGGCGAGATAAATGACAGCGGAGTTGTTGATGCTGTGGACGCTTCGATAGTGCTTGCGGAATATGCGTCAGTATCTGCCGGCAAGGGTTCGATACTCAGCAGAAGTCAGCGGGCAAGGGCTGAGATCAACGGCGACGACATCGTTGACGCCGCAGACGCTTCGATGATACTCAATATTTATTCGTTCAATTCTTCAAGATAAATATATAAAACTAAAAGCCGTCCCTTATCGGGACGGTTTTTGTTGTTACCTCTTATTAATGAAATGTTAACGAATTGTAAACTTTGCAAGAGCTGTATTGTGAATGAAATATGAATGTGATATAATTTTTTCAAGCCCAAGGCGATAAAAAATATATGAAGGAGGAGTAATCACATGAAAAAAGCAAGAATTGCCGCGGCTGTTATCGCTCTTGTCATCGCAGGCGGAGCCCTGCCTGTTCAATCAGGAGCATACAGTACGGTAATTGCAAGCGCCGCAGAAGAGCTTACCGAGAGTGCTTCTGAAGAGTCAGAGTATTTTGAGATCGCTGTGCAGTACGGCGTTGTGTATGCGGAATACAAGGATTATGCGATCGCCAAGGGGTTAACAGAGGAATATGAGGATATGGAAGAGCCCTTCGATATAGAAATACCGGACGAGATAGAAGGTATCCCGATTACAGAGATAGTACCGGAGGCTTTTAAATCGAGCAGTGTCCGGAATGTGAAGCTGGGCAGAAATATAAAGACCATAGGGGATTATGCGTTCAGCGGCTGTTCGTATATAACGGAGATAAAGCTGCCGGAAGCTCTTGAAAAGCTCGGCAACAGCGCTTTCAGTGAATGCAGAGGACTTGCGAAGGTCACTTTCAACGATAAGCTGGTCAGCATAGGGCGCAAGGCTTTTATGAACTGCCGTGCCATTTCTTCCGCGGAGCTGCCTGACAGTCTCGTGAAGATAGGCGAAAACGCCTTCAGCGGCTGTCAGCAGCTGAGCAAGGTGAAGTTCGGCGCAGGTATTGCCGTCATCGGAGTGGGTGCTTTCTATGATGCGAACTTAAAGTATATGGAGATACCTGCAACTGTGGAAAGGCTGAACGGCTGCCCGCTTTTGTATACCGATTATGATGAACTGCCGGATATTGCCATAAGGATACTTAATCCGGAATGTGAACTGGGCGGAGAGCGTTCAGAGTGGAAGGAGTTCATAATAGTCTGCGATGAGGATTCGGTTCCGGAGAGATTTTGCGAGGACAACGCTCTGAGGCACTGTACTTATGAGCAGTACAAAAAAGGTGAGTACGGCGACAGGATCGAGACCGAATACGGTGAGGTATTCAGTAACGATACCATGAGCTGGTGTATGGTGGACGGCGGCTATGAGGTCTTCGATTTCACCATGGGCGATGAAGAAGAGCTTATTATCCCCGATGAGATAGGCGGAGTTCCCGTTGTAGCTGTCAGCAATAATCTGAGCAGCCGCGAGAACAATTCCAAGGTCAGGAAGATAGTGATCGGAAAGAATGTAAGAACTATCTGGAGCGCTGCGTTCTTTGAGTATCCTGCCCTTGAAGAAGTCGTATGCGGGGAAAGTCTCGAAAGAATAATGTCGCTTGCTTTTTATGGCTGTGAGTCTCTTAAAAAAGTGACTTTCAACGAGGGTCTGAAAGAGATCGAGCATACCTCGTTCTTCAACTGCAGCTCACTTGATGAGATCAACGGTCTTGGTTCGGTCACAAGCATAAAGCAGGGTTCGTTCTATATGTGTTCTCCTGATTTCCTTATACTTCCCGAAAGCGTGCAGTATGTGGAACAGGCTGCAATATGCCTTAATTATTCCCCTCAGGGTAATGATCTCAATCCCGCGAGGATAGTGGTCCTTAATCCGGACTGCGATTTTGAGCCTTGGTCAATATCAGGTGTAAGGAATATCTGCATTTTTGGATACAAGGATTCAACTGCCGAAAAGTACGCAAAAGAGAATGGCTTTACGTTCAGAGTGCTTGAGAAGCCCAGGGACAGCACTGATGAGTCTGAGTATGAGGCCATCAGGGAAAGAATAGAAGCCGACAGGTACGCAGGTGATGCCAACTGTGACGGCGAGATAGACCTTTCCGACGTTGTGCTTATCATGCAGGCACTTGCGGTACCGGACAGATACTGGATCGGTGGCACGGATCCCACACATCTGACAGATCAGGGACTGTGCAACGGAGACGTATGCTATCACGGAAGCGGTATCACCGCAAGGGACGCATTATGGATACAGAATTATCTTCTAGGCGATACTGATATTTTTGACTGATAAAAAAGGCTGATTTAGTTTAGAGTTGAGAATTGAGAGTTGACAGTTGTGGTGTATCGCCTGCGGCGATAAAATTTAAATAATATGAGCGCAGCGAACTCATTAACTCTTAACTCTCCACTCTCAATTCTCCACTAAATCAAAATTTAGCAAAGCTAAATTTTGATTTATATTTGTAAGATTATACTACTGAAAAATAAATTGTCAATAGAAATGCCATAGTATTTCTGACTTTCTGCAAGAAATACTATGGCATTATAATTTTATATGAATATCACCCTAAATACAGCATTTTTATTACAGATCTGAATGGAAGGTACGGGAAATAACGTCGTCCTGCTGTTCCTTTGTGAGCTTTACGAAATTTACCGCATAGCCCGAAACCCTTACGGTGAGCTGCGGATACTTTTCCGGGTGAGCCTGAGCGTCAAGGAGAGTTTCTCGTGTGAATACGTTTACGTTAAGGTGATGACCGCCTTTTTCAACGTAGCCGTCAAGCAATTCAATGAGGTTATCGACCTGTTTCTGGTTATCCATATACATTCTCCTTTTCTTTTTTGCGGCGGAACGCCGAGTGTGACTCCCTGTAGTACAGGGAGATGTCCGAAGGACAGAGGGCCGCGGCGCCTGTTGGGCGGCGTTCCCTACATTTTATAATTCATCTTCTTCTGGTTCAAGCTCTGTGGGCTGACAGCAGGCACCCTTTGTGCCGCATATATCCGTGCTTTTCACGGTATCAACTTTCAGCTCCGTACCGTTGCCGCCTGAGACTATATTCACATGACCGCTTCCCTGCGACATGAGCTGATCTATAAGATCGGCAAGCTCGGCAGGGGAGCTTTTATCTTCGGGAGCACACATATCATTCACCTCTCAGCTTGTCAAGGTCGAGGTCTCCGGCGAACACTTCCATGTCCTTGCCGAGAGCGTCGGGAACTATGGAGAAGGTATTTGAGATACCGTCCTGAGCGTGTCTGAATGGCAGCTTTGCCACCGACGAGAGTGAGGCTACAGCGCCGTGAGTGTCTCTGCCGTGCATGGGGTTAGCTCCCGGAGCAAGGGGAACTCCCTGCTTTCGTCCGTCGGGAGTATTGCCTGTTTTCTTGCCGTATACCACATTAGATGTGATAGTGAGTATAGACATCGTGGGAACTCCGTCACGGTAGGTGTGGTGCTTTCTTACGCAGTCCATAAATCTGCGTACCACCTCTACTGCCAGCTGGTCAACTCTGTCGTCATTGTTGCCGTATTTCGGGAAGTCGCCCTCAATCTCGTAATCAACTACCACGTTCTTTGCAACGTCGGTCACGTTGCCTGACTTGTCCTTTATTTCGATGTCCTTACGGACAGGTTTTACCTTTGCGTACTTGATAGCCGAAAGGGAATCCGCAACGACGGAAAGTCCTGCGATTCCTGTTGCGAAGTAACGCTTTACATCTCTGTCGTGGAGTGCCATCTGCAGCCTCTCATAGCTGTACTTGTCATGCATATAGTGGATTACATTCAGAGTGTTTACATAAAGTCCTGCAAGCCACTCCATCATATCCATGTACTTTTCCCAAACGTCATCGAAGTCGAGATACTCGCTGTCAACGGGTCTGTACTTGGGACCTACCTGCAAGCCGAGGCGCTCGTCCACGCCGCCGTTTATAGCGTAGAGCAGGCACTTTGCAAGGTTTGCCCTCGCACCGAAGAACTGCATTTCCTTGCCTACTACCATTGATGATACGCAGCAGGCGATAGCATAGTCGTCACCGTGGAAAACCCTCATCATGTCGTCGTTCTCATATTGGATAGATGATGTTTTTATGGACATCTTAGCGCAGTATTCCTTGAACTTTCTTGGGAGCTTCGTTGACCAGAGTATTGTCATATTTGGTTCGGGAGCTGTACCCAAGTTTTCGAGGGTGTGGAGATAACGGAAGCTGTTTTTCGTTACGAGGTGATGACCGTCAACGTCAACGCCGCCTATAGATTCAGTTATCCACGTCGGGTCTCCTGAAAATAACTCGTTGTACTCAGGAGTACGGGCGAACTTTACGATACGGAGCTTCATGATGAAATGGTCTATAAGCTCCTGTGCCTGTTCTTCTGTGATAAGTCCTTTTTCGAGGTCACGCTGAATGAATATATCGAGAAATGTGGAAGTTCTTCCCAGTGACATAGCCGCACCGTTCTGCTCCTTTACTGCCGCAAGATATCCGAAGTAAAGCCACTGTATGGCTTCCTTTGCGTTAGCCGCGGGCTTTGAGATATCAAAGCCGTATATCTTGCCGAGTTCCTTTAAGTCCTGCAAGGCTCGTACCTGCTCGGCAAGCTCCTCACGGAGACGGATATTCTTTGATGTCATTCTCACAAGTGAGGTGTCTATCTGATGTTTTTTGTCCTCGATAAGCCTGTCCACGCCGTAGAGGGCAACTCGTCTGTAGTCGCCGATGATACGTCCTCTGCCGTAAGCGTCGGGAAGTCCCGTGAGGATAGCGGAATGACGTGCCAGTCTCATTTCTGGAGTATATGCGTCAAAAACACCTTGATTGTGAGTTTTTCTGTACTTTGTGAATATCTCCACTACCTTGGGATCCACCTCGTAGCCGTACTCTTTACAAGCCTGCTGAGCCATACGGATACCGCCGAAGGGCTGCAACGCTCGTTTGAAGGGCTTGTCTGTCTGTAGGCCTACTATCTGTTCAAGGTCTTTATTTAGGTAGCCTGCACCGTGTGAAGTAATAGTGGATATGATCTTTGTGTCCATGTCGAGAACTCCGCCTGCTTCGCGCTCCTGCCGGGAAAGCTCCATGACCTGTTCCCACAGCTTCTTGGTAGCCTCTGTAGGCGGCGCGAGGAAGCTCTCATCGCCCTCGTAAGGAGTGTAATTCTTCTTGATGAAATCCCTGACGTTTATGGAACTGCTGCTCCAGCGTCCCTCTGTGAAGCCGTCCCATTCCTGAGCCCATGAATTGACCATAACACATTACTCCTTTAAATTTTAATATCTATAAGTAATCTTACCACTTTGAACAGTGATTGTCAAACCGGAAGTTGACCTGATAAAACTAAAAACAGGGGTATTTCGTTTTATCATATTACAAAGTCGGTCTGATGTGAAGTTAAAAGAGATTTTGTCTGACGGTGAATAGAAGAATAACGCGGCATGAAATCTGCCGCGTATCAAAATGTAATGAAATTGTTTGAGCGATTTGTGCATTAGATAGATTTTCGTTTTTTCAGCTGAAAGAGCGGATAATATCCGCCCGGTGGAATCACTTCTTTTTGCTTGCTTTTTGAGGCTTAGCCGGTTTTTTCCGTGGCTTTCCGGACTTTCCGGTTTTTTCGGGCTTATCATCGCTGGGAACAGCTATACCGAGTGCCTTTTCCCTGTTTTCGAGGACATGGAAGCTCAGCTTATAAAGCGTAGCGGTAAGCGGTACTCCCAGTATCATGCCGAGTACGCCGAAGAGCCCGCCGCCTACGGTAACGGCTGCGAGAGTCCAGACGCTCGGCAGACCGATGCTGCCGCCGACAACTCTCGGATAGATGATATTGCCCTCAAGCTGCTGGAGTATGATAAGGAATATAATGAATATAAGCGCCTTCATTGGGTCAACGGTGAGTATTATGAAAGCGCTTATGCCTGCGCCGAGGAAAGCTCCGACTATGGGGATAAACGCGGTAACTCCCACGAGAGTGCCGGACATAGCCGCATATGGCAGCTTCAGCAGCTTCATGCCTGTGAAGCAGAGAGAGCCGAGGATTATCGCTTCCACGAACTGTCCGACAAAGAAGCTCTGAAATGTCGAGTTTGCCGTTCTGAGGACTATTGAGCTCTTCTTGTTGAACTCGTCGCTGAAATATGCGCGTCTTATGCGGTTTGCATCGTGTATAAGCTTATCCTTGCGGAGAAGCATATATATAGCGAAGATAATTCCGAGGACTATGTTTGTGACAGCAGATGTCACCCCGCCTATTATGCCCACTGCGGAGCTGAGTATTCCTGCAAGTCCTGAGGTGAGTATCTTCGAGGCTTTTTCAGCGATTTTCGCCCAGTCGAATTCAAGCGAGCTTATCTGCTCCTGTATCTCAGGGTACTCCTTCAGCTTGCCGGTCACGAAGCCCTTGACTTTGGTGAAGGCGGGAGGTATCTCCTCGTACAGCACTCCGAAGGCTTTGGCTATCTCAGGGATAACAATATACATTATCAGGACTATTATTGCTGCTGTAATAGCAAATGCAGCCGCAATGCAGAAGGGCCTGCGTGTCTTTGATATCAGCTTTGAATCGTTTTTTGGAAAGTACAGCTTTTCAAAGCGGTTCATGATTATATTGAATATATAGGCGATAAAGAAGCCTATGACAAGCGATTTCAGAGCTCCGAGAACTACGGAGACAAAGTTTGCCAGAACGGCAAAGTTCTGACATATAACGCAGACTGCTACAGCAAGCACCGCGATAAAGATATACCGTTTGATCTCACTTTTTTCCATAATTGATGCCTTGCGGCAAATCACTCCTTTTAAGGCGAAATACTATTACAATTATATATCAATACAGTTTGTTTGTCAATCGGATAAAACAAGCTCCTGCGGCATTACAACTGAATTAACAAACTACTTGACCGAATGAGAGTTTCATGATATAATAAAAATAATTAGTTCCGTGATATGGGGAACTTAAAGAATAATGATGTTAAAGGGGATAACCCCCGCCGGTAAATATGCCCGGTCATAGAAGTTATATGCGAACGGAGGTCATAATAATGCCAGGATTAGACGATTACGCTCCCGCTGTCAGAAAGGTCATGACGCTTTTTTACGTTATAGATACTTCCGGAAGTATGCAGGGAAGCAAGATAGGACAGGTAGAATCAGCGCTTGAGGAAGTAATGCAGACACTTCAGGAAATAAGCGATGAAAGCGATGACGCTGAGATAAAGATCGCAGTGCTGGAGTTCTCTACGGGAGCTTCATGGGTAACTCCGGAGCCTGTATCTCCGGAGGGATACCGCTTCAAGACCTTTGAAGCCTGCGGTGTTACCGACCTCGGTGCCGCCTGCAAGGAGCTGGACAAGAAGCTCTCAAGAAATGAATTCCTTCAGACTGCTGCAGGTGCTTATCCGCCGGTAATACTTCTCTTCAGCGACGGCGGACCCACAGATAACTGGGAGAGCGGTCTCGACGCTCTGAAAAAGAACAACTGGTTCAAGCGTTCCATAAAGATAGCATTCGCTATAGGCGATGACGCTGACAAGGATATACTCGCACGCTTCTCCGGAAGCTCGGAAACTGTCCTTGATGTAAAGAACAAGGATCAGCTCCGCCTTATGATAGAAAAGGCAAGCGTTATCACAAGCGTTTTTGCAAGCCATTCAAGCACTGTTGACAGTGATACCGATCCTGTTGAGATCTCAAAGCAGCTTGCCGAGGACGTCAAGACCCAGACAACAGAGGCTCTCAGCGACGATAATACCGCCGACTGGGACGAATCCGACTGGTAAGGTGAGGTTATGCAGAGATTACATTCCTTTGCTCAGACAAGTATCGGCGCCTCACATCTGAGCCGCGGTCTGATCTGTCAGGACAGCTCTGCCTGTGCGGATAATGAGCAGTATTCATTTGCGGCGGCGGCGGACGGTCACGGAAGTCCCTGTTATCTGCGTACTGACAGAGGTTCGGCTTTTGCGGTGGAGTGTGCTGAGGACTGTGTCAGGGAGTTCCTCGAGGGACTCGGAAATGCGGAGGAAGTTCTTGCGGACGAGCGACAGCGCGGAGAGCTCTTCAATCAGCTCTGGCGCGGTATCATAGCAAGATGGCACGATAAGACCGAGAAGGACTTCAAGAGCGATCCCTTTTCGGAGGAGGAGCTTGACCGTATACCTGAGAAGTTTGCGGGTTACCGCAAACGCTATGAGGACGGAGACTATATCGGCGCTTACGGCACCACCCTGCTGTTTGCGGTGGTAACTGAGAATTACGCTTTCGGCGCTCAGATAGGCGACGGAAAATGCGTTGTCATCGACGGCGACAGCAACGTGTTCGTGCCTGTTCCGGAGGATCCCCGATGTTATGAGAACGTGACTACTTCCATGTGTCAGGACGACGCGGCTCTCTCGGCAAGATTCTTCTATCTGCCTAAGGGACTTATGCCTGCGGCTGTGTTCCTGTGCTCGGACGGCGTTGAGAATTCCTACTGGAACGAGGAGCAGCTTTTCTGCTTTTTCCGCGGACTTGCCCTTACCATAGTTGAGAACGGCATGGAGGAGGGGATATCCCAGCTTGCGGAGTTCCTGCCTTCAATGACAAAAAAGGGAAGCGGCGATGATGTTACCTGTTCTGGTATCATAGATCTTACAAAGCTGAGTTCCTGCTCTGACGGCATACGTGAGGACCTTGAGGTAGCTTCTCTTGCGGCGGCTGAGACCGTCGGAGAAGCTCTTGACGCTGAGGAGATCGAATATGACGACGAGGATCTGCAGCAGGTCATCTCCGATGTTATAGCGGATAATGCGGATACCGCAGGCAAGGAGGACAACGGTGAGCCGGAGGCTCCGGAAAAAGAACAGTGAAGTGCAAGGGCGGATACTATCCGCCCTTTTTATGTCTGAAATACTTTTTTTTGGAAAAAGCTCTTGACAAAAGCGAACAGATGTTCTATAATAAGATTACAAGGAATGGAACATTAGTTCTTAAAGCTATCTTATTATGAACTGCATTTTAGTTATGCGGACTCTGAAAGGGTGCAGCGGTTTGCTGCTTCGTGCTTCTTTATTTTATTTAAGGGGGCAAATCATGAACGATCTTATCAAAAACTATACCCACAGCCGCGATCTTGTCAAAAAACGCATCTCTGAACTTCTGACACTGCGGCATTCGCTTACTGAAAGGGGGGACTCTCTCCGCGCCGGACAGCTTGACCTTGACCGCCGTATACGCATTCTCTATACGGAGCTTGACGAGCTTACGGAGATAATTTCAAATCTTACCTCATATCAGAGGAGGCGTGCAGAAAGTGTCAAAGCGTGAGGCGTATTCTGATACCTTTACCGGTGAGGCAGACAGAGGCATCAGGGCTGTTCTCGGCTTTGATGACGAGGACGAGTCAGGAAGAAAGCTCCGCCGGCTATTATTAAAAGTTATTAATAATGAGCTTACCCCAAGACAAAAGGAAATAATTATGCTATACTATTACAGGGACGCGGATATTGTGTCTATCAGCAAGATGCTTGGGATATCTCCTCAGGCTGTTTCTTCGATAATGTCACGTGCCCGTCTGAAAATGTACAAGATCCTTAAATACTACATCTGAGGAGGTTTCAATGGATACTCCTGTATACGATTTTTTGCGGAGATATGCCGGTTCGGATATGCTCCGTGCCCATATGCCGGGACATAAGGGCATTTCGTCAGCCGCTGAGCTTGAACAGCTCTACAGGCTCGATATCACTGAAATAAAAGGAGCGGACAGCCTTTTTGAAGCTGACGGTATTATCGCTCAGAGCGAGAGGAATGCGTCAGAGCTTTACGGTACAGTCGCAACTGTTTACTCCGCAGGCGGCTCTACCCTCTGCATACAGGCTATGCTTGCTCTTATGAAACAGGAAAAACGCCGTATCATCGCCGTCAGAAATGTTCATCGTGCTTTTCTCAATGCGGCGGTTCTTCTCGGACTTGACGTTCAGTGGATACTTCCCCAGTACAGCGGCGGTATCCTGTCGGGCAGGATACTCCTGCCCGACGCCGAGGCGGCTTTAGCCGCCTCGGCTGAGCCAGCCTGTCTTTATGTGACCTCACCTGACTATACCGGCAGGCTGGCGGATACCGCCGCACTGGCGGCTCTGTGTCATCGCTACGGAGCAAGGCTCCTTGTGGACAATGCTCACGGAGCTCATCTTGCATTTTTTGAAAAAAGTCTGCACCCGATCGTCCTCGGCGCTGATATGTGCTGTGACTCAGCGCATAAAATGCTGCCGGCACTTACAGGAGCAGCTATGCTCCATAGCTCCTGTGCGGAGTATGCTCCGGTACTGAAGCAGGCGATGAGCCTTTTCGGCTCTACAAGTCCGTCTTATCTTATCATGGCTTCGCTTGATATATGCAACCGTTACCTTTCAGATAATATAAGAGACGATATCGCCGCGGCTTTGCCGCGGCTGACTTCGCTGCGCGAAGTCCTTTCGGACAGGCTTGTTTTTGCGGAATCTGAACCGTTCCATATCACGGTAAAAGCCGCTGAAAGCGGCTACAGCGGCACAGAGCTTGCGGAGCTTCTCAGAAATAACGGCGTTGAGTGTGAATACGCTGATGAAGAGCTTCTTGTTCTGCTTATGTCGCCGTTTTCATCTGCCGGGGACTATGGGCGGCTTCGCGCCGCGCTTGATAGCGCGGTGTCGGGAGCTTCCCGTTATAAAAGGGAAAAAAAGTCATTTTTGCGGAAGCTCCCGAAGATGGCTTGCTCCATCCGCGAAGCCGCCTTTGCGCCTGCGGAGGAGATAGCCGCGGAGGATGCGGAGGGGAGAATATGCGCCTCCGTAAAAGTACCCTGTCCGCCTGCCGTGCCTATAGCTGTAAGCGGAGAGATAATTGACCGTGACTGTATTGAGGTATTCCGTGATTATGGCATAAAAACCGTCCTTGTAGTGAAAAATTAGCTTGGGCTATTGCAATTTGCGGGTATATATGTTAAAATGAAGTATATTATTTTAGCGGAGGTACTGCCATGAGCGATATTAATGATAAGGAGCTTGACGAGCTTGAGGAAGAAGAGGAGATCGAAAACTACATCACCCTGACGGACGATGACGGAAATGAGGTCTCATTTGAGATAATAGGCACAGTTGAGTATGAGGAGCATCTCTATGCAGTGCTTCTGCCCTTTGACGACGAGGACGACGAGGTTGTGATACTTGAGGTCATACCCGGCGAGACTCCTGAGGAGGACGACTTTGTATCCGTGAACGATGACGAGCTTCTCGGAAAGGTGTTTGAAGAGTTCAAGAAGAACTACGACGGAGAATATGAATTTGAATGAATCAAAAACCGGCGCACGATGCGCGCTTCCGTTAGCGGAAAAAAACCAAACCAAACTGAATAGGAATAAAGCCGATACATTACGTATCGGCTTTAATTATTTACTTTTTATTACTTTTAAAAAATAGAATATAAGTTGTAACAGGTTGTGCTAATTGCTTTCAAAGACTTCAAAAAGAGCATTTGATAGTTCACCAAGTGCTTTCAGGATTTCTTTTTCCTCTACATCATTTATTTGGGTATAGTCTCTGTCATCTATTATTATATACAGCTTCTTCTTTTTATAGTAGTACCCTGTGTTCAAGTTCGAGTCTGCAAACTTATCGTTCAGTTCATAAAAATACTTTGATTCTATTTTCAGTTTTTCCGCGCCCTTGAATGTGAAAACATAGTTTTTTACACCGTTTTTATACTCATTGTGTGTTATTTTTTTTATTGCCATAGGCTTGCCTGTAACTTTTTGTAAACTATCATTGAGCATTATTTGATCAGAGGTATTCAGATCCTTAAAAGAAATCATATTCCTTTTTACTCCCCAAATCATTGCATAACCAGCAACAATACCAACAGTCACAACAACCGCCATTATAAACGAAATCGAAAGAACAAAACATTTTAATATGTTTTTTTTAGGATTACTCATTTAATTCCTCCTGAAAACAGTTATTTCATATTATATGGATTGCATTTATGCTGCTTTGACCGTTTTATCTAATTTGACCATTTCTGCATCGATTTCTTTATTTTTTGACTTCTTTGATGCTGCAACCAATTCTTTCACTTCTTTGGGTGACTTTATTCTGTATCCGTAATTCCATGTGATAGTATTTTCAATGACTCCATATATCGGATACTCTCTTGCTAAACCACACTCATGCAACATATGCTGTGCTTTGTCACCTCCATCAACATGGTAACCCCATTCATAGTAATCCATAAGATAAATCTTATAATTCATAGTGTATGTACTACCTGACCGGACAGCTGAACATGCCAAACCACAAAAGTTTTTCATAGTCAGATTATTTGATAATACCTGCCTTGTAGGCATCAAGGAGCTGCCGCAGGTCGTTTATCTTGTCCATTATCTCCTCGCCCTTGTCGGTATCGGAAATATTCGCGCGGTGCTCCAGCTTCTCAACAAGGTGAATATTCGGAGTATTTCCGCTCTCACCTGAAACGAAGGGTTTATGCTCCGCAAGATTCAGGCTGTGCGAGTCGTATATCAGCGTATATCCGGCAATACCCGTTGTGGACTGGTATGCTTTGGATATGCCGCCGTCTATTACGAAAAGCTTTCCGTCAGCCTTTACGGGACTTTCACCGTTCTTTATCTTTACCGGAACGTGGCCGTTTATGATATGTCCCTTTTCGGGGTCAAGGCCGAAGTGCCTGAGCAGAGCCATACATACCTCCGCTTTTTCCGAGAAGATGTAGTAGGAGTTGTAGTTTTCCGTGTGGAGGGACTTGTCCGCAAGCATTCCACGCTCAAAGAATGCCATTTTGTCCTTGCCGTAAAGGGGAGACTTAGCTCCGCACCAGAGATACCACATGAAGTCGCTGGCATATTCTTTTTCCTCGCCGCTGCTGAAATATGCCTGATTTGCAAGCTCGCCCAGCTTGTCAAGGAGAGCCTTGCCGGAATACTTTGCACCATGTATATTGACGCTCTGCAGTTCGCCGTTTCCGTCCATAGGTATACAGCCGTGGAACAGCAGATTATCGTTGCAGGTCTTGTACATAGCTCCCTTGGCGTATATAAAGCGGATATGCCGCTGCAGCTTCTCGCTGTGCCGGAAGGAAGCCTTCAGCACTTTCATGAGCTCTTCCTCGCCCTCTGAGAGAGTAAGCGGAGAAGCCGGGTCAACAGTAGGGAAGCTCTTGTCGAGGAGCTCGTGAGTCTTACCGTTTTCGGTGACAGTTCCGTTTATGAAATCCGTCCTGCCGAAGAGATCACGGTCGCTCATTTCCCATTCAGGGTGCTTGGCTATCATCTGACCTTCCAGTTTCATTTGTATAACAGCTATCGCCTTGTGCATTTTTGCGGTGAGTTTCAGGTCTACGGGGTCATAGATATTGTCGTCAAGTGCATTCGGCATATACCGCGTACATTCGTCGTTTTCGTAGGTCTCGGCTGCAAATACAGCAAGCGCCCTTAGGTTGAGACCGTAGCCGTCCTCAAGCACATCGAAGTTGTTGTACCTCATGGCTATGCGTATAACATTTGCTATAAGCGCGGGATTTCCCGAAGCAGCACCCATCCATGAGATGTCGTGGTTGCCCCACTGTATATCCACATCATGCATTTTCATCAGCTCGTCAAGGATTATGTCCGCGCGGGGACCTCTGTCGAAGATATCGCCTATTATGTGGAGCTTGTCTATGCATACCGACTGTATCAGCTTGCACAGAGATATTATAAAGGTCTCGGCAATGCCTGTGCTTATTATGGCGCTGATTATCTCGTCGTAGTAGTAGTCCTTGTTTACGTCCTCGGTGACGTTGAGCAGCTCGTCAAGTATGTATACCATATCCTCCGGGATACGCTTTCTTATGCGTGAGCGTGTATACTTGGCGGAAACAGTCTCGCAGACGAGTATCAGCCTGTATATGCTGAGCCGCTTCCACTCGTCAGAGAGCCCGCCGCTGTTTGCGAGACGGCTTATCTCCTTTTCGGGATAGTATATAAGCTCGGTCAGCTGTTCACGGTCATGAGCCGAAACGGTCTTGCCAAGCACAAGGTCGCTCTTTATTTTTATCATGCCTGAGGCGCTTCTGAGCATATGCAGAAAGGCTTCGTATTCGCCGTGTATGTCGCTGAAAAAGTATTCAGTGCCTTTGGGGAGGCTCCTTATCGCTGAAAGATTGATTATCTCGCTTGCGGCGCTTTCTATAGTCGGGTACTCCTTTGCAAGTAGGCGTAGGTATTTTATATCCATAGCAATTTCCTTTCAGAGCTGTTTCATTAGTTCATCTATAAGGCTTCTTTTAGCAAGTCCGTCTGAGAATGCGGTAGCGCCGCCGCAGGCTGTGCCGAGCTTCAGCGCAAAGCTGTAATCGCTGTCTGCAATGCCTGCGACAAATCCGGCAAGCATTGAATCTCCTGCGCCTACAGAGTTTTTCAGTTCACCCTTGCAGGCACCGCACCTGTGGAGCCCGCCCTTTTCGTCAAGGAGGAGAGCTCCCTTTTCTGCCATTGAGACAAGTACATTCCTTGCCCCCATTTCCCTGAGCTTTTCCGCATATCTGACGACATCTTCATCGGTCACTATTTCAGTGCCGAAGAGCTCCCCAAGCTCGTGAGAGTTTGGCTTTATGAGAAAGGGTCTGTACTTCAGCACGTTCAGCAGCAGTTTGCCTGTAGCGTCAACTGCAAACATTATATCTCTTCCGGACAGGCTTGCGAGTATCTTTTCATATATATCCGGCGGCAGACTGTTCGGGATACTTCCGGCAAGTATGAGAGTGTCGCCGCCGCGGAGACCTTCCAGCTTGGAGAACAGCTGGTCAAGGGCATCTTTCCCGATATGCGGTCCCTGACCGTTTATCTCAGTCTCTTCCGCAGCTTTCAGCTTTATATTTATACGTGAGCTGCCCTCTTTTAGTTTTACGAAATCCGCGTCGATGCCCATATCCTTTACGCCCTGTTCTATTGCTTCTCCGGTAAATCCGGCTATAAAGCCGAGCGCCTTTGATTTTACTCCGAGTTCTGCAAGGACCGCAGATACGTTTATACCTTTGCCGCCGAAGTATATCTCCTCTGAGGAGGCGCGGTTAACGCTGCCCAGCTTTACCTCGCCGGTACGGACAACATAGTCTATTGCGGGATTGAATGTTACTGTGTATATCATATCACAACTTCCTCTGTTCTGATAATACGATCAAAATACATGATTATTATACCATGTTCCGCTGCGAAAATCAATTCATATAAAAGAAAAAGCGTTTACCGCAGGGAAAAGGAGAAATTGTCCAAGCCTGCACTGTTTTCCGGACTTCTGAGAAAATAACTGACCGTGATACATACAAATCCGGTTATCCGGGAACTGAAAAAAATCACGGAGCAGCTGCTCCGTGATTTAATAATATGTGTGGTTTATCAGTCGAACGTTACATCTTTGCCGAGCAGATACTCCTGTATCCTGAGCGCGTCGTTTGATGTGATGCCCGTAACAGTCTTGTCAACATCGCCGTTGGTTATGCCCTGCAGGGTTATGTGCTTTTCGGCTGTGCCGTTAAGACCGTACTTATCCGGATTTGCAAGCGCCTGCATTATGATAACAGCGTCTGCAAGGTCAATAGTACCGTCACAGTTGGCGTCGCCGGCAAGACGCTCCGCCTGATCTTCGTCGAGGGGAATGAAACAATCCTGCATTTTTGCATTTATCATGTACTCCTCGGCTGTTGAGCCCTTGTAGCCGTACATATAGTCAAAGGTGCCTGCGAATGCATCTTTGCCAATCTCACAATCGGGATTCATTATCTTTATGCTTATATCTCCCTCAGGCTTGGGCATAGTTATTTCTCTTTCTATAAAGCGGGGATCACTCATTGTATTTTCAAGGCTTTTTCCTAAGTACAACGAACAATACGCTTCCTTGCCCACAGACTTTATATTCTCAGGGAGAGAAAGAGAATTTATCGAAGTTTTATAGAAGGTCCTGTCCTTTATTTCTGTAAGAGAATCCGGGATATTGATCTCATGGAGCAGATAGCAGTTTTCAAATGCCGATTCGCCGAGCTCGGTAAGTCCCTCGTTCAAAGTGACCTTTTTCAGAATAGCGTTATCCGAGAAAGCTTCCTTTCCGATAGATTTAAGCCCTTTTCCGCATCTTACTTCTTCAAGGCTGTAGTTGGCTTCAAAGGCATTTGCTCCTATGGATTCAAGGCTGTCCGGAAGGTCAAGGACTTTATAATCACATACATCTTCAAAAGCGCTGTCACCTATAGTTTTCAGATCATTTCCAAGAATTATGCCCTTTGCATTTTTACAGCATATAAATGCCTCGTCACCTATTATGATAACACTGGGAAGATCAATAACTGACTGCATTTTCCGGCAGTGATAAAACGCCTCTTCTCCAACCTCTTTTATGCCTTTTCTGAATTTCACATACGAAAGAGCCTCGCAGAAGATAAATGCACTATTTCCAATCGTTTCAACTCCGTCGCCTATCTTTGCTATTCTCAGCGTAGAATCTGTAAAAGCACCCTTTGGTATGCTTTTTACGTTATTGCCTATTTTAATGGAGCGCAGACGGAATGGACCGTTATAATTTGCGTGATAAAAATAATCATATACATCCTTAGAAACACTGACAACCGGAAGCCCTTCGATCTCGTCCGGGATAATGAGCCTTCCGTTTTCAGAAAGTGCGGCAGCTGCTAATTTAGCACCGCTGTCGACCTTGGTGAATGACATACCGTATTCGTAATTGGCAGAAGTTCCGTCAAAATAAGATATATCGTTCTTTTCATAATCGCCCTTTTCAAACTGTTCAAAGCCGCAGTTGTGGATACCGTTTTCCTCGGCAAAGTCCTGTGCAGCTCCGCTGTCGCTTACAATAATGCAGTTAGCCCATTCATTTGATTTCTCCTTGAATGACAGCTTGCATTCAGGATCCATTATTTTAAGGGTTACGTTATAAACGATAGGTTCATCTATGTTTTTTCCGTATGTCTGTTCAGCGGGACAGCCTTCAAGCCCGGTAACTCCTTCAGGTATCACAAGCTCTTTTACCCTTGTTTTCTGAAAAGCGGCACGGCCGATATGCTTTACTGTGTCAGGGATCTCGAATCCATTCAGATTTACGCACTGTAAGAAAGCTGATTCGCCGATATATTCGATATTGCTTCCTACAGTGATATCATTGAGCTTGGAGCAGCCTGAGAAAGCTGAGTCGCCTATAGTTTTCAGCTTGTCGTTCATAACGACCTTCTGAAGTTCAGAGCATTGATAAAAAGCACTTTCTCCGACTGCCTGGATATTCTTTCCGAAAACTACACATTTTAAGCATCTCTGAGAAATGAATGCACCGCTTCCGATCGCAGTTACAGGAACTCCGTCAACTTCATCGGGAATTATCACTACTGTATTATCTGACGGTAGATCAGTGATATCGGTCAGAGTAAGACCGGTTTCGTTTTCTTTGAACGTCATACCGTAAAGGTTGGCGATATCAGCGCCGGCTGAGGGCATTTTTGCGTAATCGCCTTTTTCGTAATCCTCGAAGCTGCAATACCTTTTTTATTTACCTCAGCACGCTCGTTCTGAAACTCTGCAAACTTGCGTGAAGACGAATCGTCCGCACTTACTATAACGCAATCCTTGGTGTTAACAGTATTCAATATTCCGCATTCCGGATTCATTATTTTTATTACGCAGTCCCTGTATGCCATTGGATATTTGAAATAAAGGGGACACAGATCAGTTAATGATGTGACGCCCTCAGGTATTACCAGACACTTTATATTCTTGCCGGAGAACGCACCTGAACCCAGATAGGTCAGATTTTCGCCGAGGTCTACTTCAGTGATGCCGTCGCTGTCACAAAAAGCGCCAGCCTCTATGCGTTCAAGGTTCTTTCCGAACTTTACTTCCTTTATGCCTGTACACATCTCAAATGCAGAGGTCTTTATTTCAGTCAGGCTGTCGGGAAATTCCAGTGATACAAGGGACGTGCAGTTGTAAAAGGCACAGTTGTTGATAACAGTGAGCCCCTCGTTGAAGCTTATCTCTTCCAGCTTTTCGCAGTAAGCGAAGGCAGCGCAGCCGATACTTTCAAGGCTCTCGCCGCACTCTACTTTTGTGAGCTCGCTGCACTCATAAAGAAGAGCTTCATTTACGGTTTTGATGTTTTTGCCGAACTTAATTGTCCTGACAGTGCCTCGCACATCGTCAAAGGCACCATTCTCGAAGCTTGTTACAGGCTTTCCGTCGATCTCGTCAGCGATAACGACATCAGCGACGGCGTCCTGGCTTACCTCCGCGACAGCGGCATAGTCGCTGTAGACACTATACGTTATGTCGTCTGCGGTGAAGCTTTGAGACATTTTTGCAGCTGTCTCCGTTTCTGCTGCGAAGACTAAGCTGCTGTCTGTTCTTTCTGCTGTTGCCGGATATGCTCCCCCAACGAGCACAAGGGCTGTAACAGCTGCGATCAGCTTTTTGATTTTCATGATTTTTTTCTCTTTTACAATATCATTAGCCCTGAGGCTTGATAGAATTATATCACAAACTGTAAAATAGTGCAATACGCTTTGGCTAAAATATACATTATATACATAATAAACCTGTAAGATAGTTGCATCTTACAGGTTTTCCTGGCTTAATGACATTAGAAACCGGCGAGGGTATTTTGTATCTTATGGGACGATGCTCACGATACATCAGTTTAAGGAGTTGAGATATTAGATCAGTATATGTCTCATAATCATATACGGAATAAAAAATCGCGTTCCACATAAAGTGAAACGCGAACTTGTAAGCGCGGATTACGCGCTGGTGCGAGTAATGGGACTTGAACCCATACGTCTGTCGACACACGCCCCTCAAACGTGCCTGTCTGCCAATTCCAGCACACTCGCATTACAGTGTTTCGTGACTGCTTTAATATTATATCAGAATTCGGATCGCTTGTCAAGCCTTTTTTGAAAAAAATTTCAGAATCTTTTAGTTAACATAAAAAATAATATTTGCTGCTATTGACTTTTAAATGCTGCTGATGTATAATATTATATGTTAGTGCTGATGTGGCACAGTCGGTAGCGCAACGCCTTGGTAAGGCGTAGGTCGTCGGTTCAAGTCCGATCATCAGCTCCACGCCAAACGGCGTGAAACAGGCGTTTCTTCTTTTTGAGGAAACGCTTTTTTATTTTACTAAAAGAAAAAGTGTCATAAATCTGTCATAGTTACTATGAGAAGATATGAAAAGCAGGGAAATCTATGAAAGGTTATCTGAATTATATTAGCTATTATCGAGGTAAATAAATACACTTTAAAAGCCTTGATACACCTGCTGTACCGCATTCTGGAAAGCGTAACAGGCTCAGGGAGTAAAGAAGCCTTTAACGGATAAATAAGAAGGAAAAAAGCGTACTCTCATCCGTTCTGGTGTCATAAATGAAACTGGAGGGTTAAACAAATCTTAAAGCAGCGGCACGAGGGTTCGAATCCCTCTCTGTCCGCTTTTTTAAAGAAGCCTGTATTTCGAGAAAAACACCGAAATACAGGCTTTTCTGTTACATACAGAAAGCAGGTATAACTGAAATTTTGCAGTTGCGTGTGAAGAAAAAACAAGCATAATTCACACGAATTCACACGAAGAAAAGGCGATATAGTGTTACATAATGAAGCCAGCTCCCGTAAGGGAGCTGTTTCTTTTTAAAATATTCATTAACAAAAGTTGATTCACTGAATGTTGCCTTTGCTATACTCCTCCAAGAATTCAGCCTCACTGATACCGCCCTTTATGAGTTGACTAAACCTGATCAGTTCTTTAGGGCATTTGTCCATATCTGACTTTTTGCATGATTCGATATGGAGTATAGGAAAATTTCTTCAGATAAACACACCGTTGCAGGAATGAAAATCGTTTTTTTCAAATATCACACATCTTAGAGTCATATTTGTGCAGTTAGCAATTATTCATATATTAGCATACTTTTCATCAAGCAAAGATCAAACACATCAAGTATGTCATCATTGCATAAATCAGCAGCTTTCCAATTGTCAATTTCAACATTAGGAACAGCAAGCAGCCATTTTTAGAAAATATTAATATCAATATATTTAATATTCCATCATCATTACAATCACCTGGAATTATATGACCATTTTTGTAATTACCAAGCGAAATAAACTTGTGACTGGTTTCAGCAGCATATTCTTGCGCAGTACTGTTATCCCAACCGTAAATAGTCGTGATTTTGGGGATTATATTAGAATTTTGCTCAAAAGAAAAATTTGGATTATATATTTTTATTTCTCTAAGTGCTATGCAATTTAAAAAAGCATCATACTCAATATACTCAATGTTCTTTGGAATAGAAATTGTAACAAGTCCTGAACATCCGTCAAAAGCATTATTATATCTATTCTTCTAAGAATTTCTCTATAACAACTATTATCTCCTCAAGTCGCTTACCACCGATACCTTTGATATTACTAAGCTCTGCTTCAAGAGCAGGAAGATCAATTGTTTTGCCTTGTTCTCCGAGTAATTGATCCCCATACTGAATGATGAATTTAGTTAGCTCCTCTCGGTTCATTTTCTTGATTTTTCGGTATGAAGTTATAAAAGATTTAAGCGCATATTGAAAGTCCGTGAGCCAAATACCTTTTGGATAATGATTGGTTTCTGTTTTTTTGGAAATGAAACAGATAAGTGTGAGGCTCAACGGACTTTCAATATGCGCCCGTTATATATTATATTTCATAGTAATTGCAAAGCAATGTCTTTCAATTACTATTATTTTTTTTGCTGAACGATAATTTGTTTTTATACTGTTCCAGAATTTCGGAAAGCGGCTTTTCTGGTTTCAAGGAAAGGAGAAAACGCGGTTTGCGCTGTTTGAATCCTTCCTGAACATATTTCCGTAATGATTCCAGACGTATTACGATCTTGTTTTTATCGGCAAATTCGCTTATGTAATTCATAATGTGCCCCGAATAGACCACATCAATGACCAAAATCCCGTAAAAGAAGCCAATTCCGAATGAAAACGCAAGGTTGTGGGACAGCCATTCCAGAACATTTAATGTATGAGGGTGTATCAGGAAATAATACACTGCACTTAAAAGCATCCAGTAAAATGTATATTGAGGGCATATTATCTCGTTAATATTCCACTTACAGTCAAAGTAGTCCCAAAGGTGGATATGAGCAACATATAACATGATATTTCCGATCAGATATTCCAAAGCAGTAATGGCTATTGCCATAAGAGCAAATAAAATGATCTTTTCCACCCATTCTCGTTTTACAGGGAGCGTATGTTCGAGCTGCGTAAATATATATAATATGCACAGGCTGAAGCCGTAAAGCGGCAGACAAGGTCCCGTAAGAAATCCCGGATTTCCCCATTTCTTCTGCGTTACACATCTTCTGAAGAGGACTTCAAGTCCCTAGCCGAACATACTGCCGATCGCAAACAGAAATGTTAAAGTCAGAAACATATTCAATGCTTATCCTCCCTCTTAATATATTTGATATACCATATAATTGCTATAATTGAGATCAAAACGAATAAAACTACAGATACAAAAAAAGCAGGAGATGTGGGCTTTGACATATTATCACACATGATCGTGGAGATCACTATATTCGGCAGCATTCCCAATATACTTCCAAGCATATATTTTTGGGGATCAGCTTTTACTGCGCCGAAATACATACTTACTGCCTCTAATGGCAGAAATAAAAGAGTCCTCAGAAAGAAGGTGAAAAATATGATATTATTGCTCTGCATTTCCATAAGCAGCGATAATTTTTGGTTTTTCTGTATTATTTTTTTTAGCTTCGGTACCGTAAAAACGTCCCATGAGATAGCCTACGGCAAAGCTTACTGCCGAGCCTGCAAGATTGATGAAGAAGGCAGGTATTATCGAAAACTTCATTCCCACAGTTATCTGCAGGACCTTATACGGAAAAATGACAGAAATCGTTTTAAATGCATAGAGCAGCATTGCTAAAGCGGAAAGAAGCTGATTTTTCGGAGAATATTCAGCTATTGCCGACGCAGACATATAATTTCGGTTGCCGATAAGGAATAGAAATAATATGATCCATATTACAGCTAAAAATATTTTTACATATTTTATGAGCTTTTCTTTTCTGTTCATACTGTTTACAGGCTGTATCGTCTATAAATTCTTACTGTGCAGGAAGAAAAAGTATCGTATTGAAACACGCCTTATTCGATGAATTCATTTTCATTCAAAGCTTTTCTTCTCTTTCTGACCTTATGAGAATAAATATGCAATGATATGACCTCCCATAACATATCTCCCCATAAGCCGATACTGATAATCATTATTGCAGCAGCACAAAATATACCCATTTCCCTTATCATGGTTTCCTCCGAAAACAGTTTTAAAGATATACATGAATATTATTTCAGATACTTGACATATACCTCATGTGTATATTATAATACAAGTGAGCAAAAAAGTGAACGGACATTTTTGCCGCAATGTATGGAATTTGCTGCACTTTGCTTTAAAACTGAGTATTATGCCTCATATTGATAATAATATGTAGAAAGGTGAGCCTGATGAACGAGGATAAAAAAATCGACAGAAGAATAGTCAAGACCAAAAGAGCCATTCGCAATTCCTTTGCAGAACTGCTCTCCGAAAAAGACCTTAATTCAATTACGGTAAGTGATGTCGCTGATAAAGCTGATATAAACAGAAAAACATTCTATAACTACTATAGCGGCTTATATCAGGTCATTGATGAGATAGAGAATGAATTGATCTGCCTGTTTGATAATGAAATAAACGATATCGACTTTCAGGAGACAATGAAAAATCCGCAGCCCATATTTGAGAAGCTGACGGATATAATAAACAGCGATATTGAGTTTTACGGCTTCCTTATGAAATCCAATGGCAGTATCAGTCTTGTAAGCAAGATTTCCGAGCTGCTGAAAAGAAAGGTCAAGAAAGCGTTTGCTAAGCAGATAAGCATTTCCGAGCCAAAGCTTGATCTGATAGTCAATTATTCCATAAACGGTATGCTGTGTGCATATCATGAGTGGTTCAATTCGGACAGAAAATATCCGTTGGATAAGTTCTCCAACGATGTAGGTACAATTACTTTCAAAGGGATAAACGGTTTGGTTTAAACTATTTTTCACACACTAAATTATCCCTTTGAAAACAATCGCACATGTTCTTATGTGGCTGACTGTTCTGCCTGCTGATAAAAGCTACATAGGATATGTAGTCAAGAATAAAACTCTATTAAAGGAACAGTAAAGAATTCTATTCGAAGGCTTTTTTGTATACATATATATGTTTTTTAAGCTTTTTGAAGTATAGCAAATAAAAGTGACACCATATTGAAATGGAAGGGGAGTCAGTAACTGCTTGTCCTTTTAAATATATTATAGCATTTAAGCAAGATATATGTGTGCTAATTATAATTCAATAATTGAAAGAAAATAGCTATAGAAGAAATAACTTTCAATAAGAATAATTCTATTCCACACAAGTATTCTACACGAAAATTAGAAAAGTCTATAAATAGGCCAAAATAGCTCAATAAAATTATTCGAATCCCTCTCTGTCCGCTTTTTTAAGAAGCCTGTATTTCAAGAAAAACACCGAAATACAGGCTTTTCTGTTACCTGCAGAAAACAGTTTCAAATGAATTTTTGAAGTTCCGTGTGCGCAAAAAACAGGTGAAATGCACATGAAATGCACACAGAATGCACACGACTGAAAGGTAGTATAACGATGCGAAAGAAGCAGCTCCCGTAAGGGTAATGTCATTAAGCTAAAGAAAAGTAGTAAAGAAATCAGGAGTATGATAAAAGGAATCGGGCATACTTCTGGCAGTATTTATCAGAAAAAGGTACGACGAAAAGACAGACCTATGATCTGCCTTAAAAAGTATTGACACAAGATTAGAATTATGATAATCTGTAATTGAAGCCGATGGCAGAATGGTAACGAGTTTTCTGACAGCGTTACGATCAGGTCTTACAGGGCATTTATTTCTTGCTATCAACTCTTCCAAAAGTGAAGGATATGCGTGAGCAGAGCGAAAGAACCTGATGCATGCGTGTATAGCAATTGCATAATTAATTTTGTAGTGATAATTATTATGCTTATTATCATCTATGAGGATATTTTCGGTGATCAACATAGAAAAGTTATACATGATCAGACTTGCATAAATTTCCTGTATCACGCAGTCCTTTTTCTTAGAATGAAAAGCAATAAGGTCAACATGGTACTTCAGGTCTCTAAAAGAAGTCTCAATCCCCCAGCGCATTTTGTAGATAATCTTGATATCTTCGGCAGAGAACTCATCATTACAGAGATTGGTAACAATAGTCTCATAGTTATCTTCAGAAATCCTGAGCCTTATTACCCTGAATTTAAGAGGATATGTATCTTTCGATTCTTTCGGAAGGAAGTCGAAATTTGAAGATTGTGGAAGATAACGATAAAGTTCAGGATTAGCCTTAACTTCATTAGTTTGTCTTCTAGTAATAATAATATTTGCAGTAAAATCAGTTTCTTTATTATGGGGAATGTTGAATTTATGAGCAATTCCTCCACTTTCCTTGATGCGTATAACGTATTTCAATCCGTTATTTTCAAGATAAGCGATCGTGTTGTAGGATTCGTATCCTCTATCCGCAACGATAATGGACTCATGTCCGATATTTTCAAGCATACATATGAGAGCAGAATGCTCATTTTCATTGCGACTGTCCTGTAAAACAGCATCGATATATCTACGATTCATAAGGTCATACAATGCATTTAGATGCATAAGGTTATAGCCTTTTACGTCATTATTTGCACGATAAAAAGTATCCTTATCATCAGGATCAGTAGGAATATGTATATCAGAACCGTCCACAGCATAAAGCCTGTAGCCGTGAAAGAAGCTGGTCTGAGAAAATGTCTCATTGAATTTATGGAACAGATACTGAAAAGCAGCAGGAAGTATCTTCGCTCTTCGCTGAACAATTGCTGATACAGATATCATTTTAGGATCAAAACCATAAAACTCTATAAGCTCTTTGCCGAGCGTCTGACTGCCCATTCCGATAGTGAATCTCATTGTTTTTGAGAAAGACAGCTCGCTTTTACGAACAAAATCTCTCTTAGGATCAACTACGAAATTAGAAATATTTTTCTCCATGTTGCTGATAAGAGTATTAAGCTTGTTTTTGACGATATTACAATAATTTTGCACGGTAAAACCTCCAATCAGATGTGTATATCTGATTGGCTACGCCGCACATTTTCGGCTTTTTGTCAATACCTTTTTGCAAAATTTTACATTATTTTCATAAAAATAGTCACAGGTTTTTGTTCCTGTGACTATTTTCTTAGCTTAATGACATTACCCTCACGGGAGCTGTAGTTATTATAAGAAATTAACATATATTTTTATGCAGTAACGATACTGTCAGCTTTATGGAGCTTGAGCTTTTCAACTGCCTGCTCTCTCATCTTGTACTTGAGTATCTTTCCTGCTGCATTCATCGGGAATCCCTCTACAAAGTCCACATACTTAGGGCACTTGTGCTTTGCCATTCTTGCAAGGCAGAAGTCCTTTATCTCCTGCTCGGTAGCTGTCTCGCCGTCATGAAGAACGATACAAGCCATTATCTCCTCACCGTAGTCCTCATCGGGAACACCTATTACCTGTACGTCCTTTACCTTTGGATAGGTGTAGAGGAAGTCCTCTATCTCCTTGGGGTAGATATTCTCGCCGCCGCGGATTATCATATCCTTGATACGGCCTGTGATCTTGAAGTAGCCGTCAGAAGAACGTCTTCTTGCAAGGTCTCCTGTGTGGAGCCAGCCCTCGGGATCAATAGCTGCTGCGGTAGCTTCGGGCATCTTGTAGTAGCCCTTCATTATATTGTATCCTCTTGCTACGAACTCGCCGTCAACGTCATCAGGTACTTCCTGATTTGTCTCAGGATCAACTATCTTGCACTCAACGCCGAAGATAGGTCCGCCAACTGTGTTTACACGCTGTTCCAGTGTGTCGGTCGTCTTGCTCATTGTAGTTGCAGGAGATGCCTCGGTCTGTCCGTAGGTGATACATATCTCGCTCATGTGCATCTTCTCAACTACCTCTTCCATTGTCTTGATCGGACAAGGCGAACCTGCCATGATACCTGTTCTCATGTATGAGAAATCGGTCTTTTCAAAGTCAGGGTGTCCCAGCA
>JAEEGJ010008939.1_pt1 | contig 27254 bp, 23 predicted proteins | sample 8958761 | NCBI WGS metagenome assembly JAEEGJ01 (sample SAMN16246546, study PRJNA631951) | gut metagenome | biome: gut microbiome; feature: rumen; material: RS-attached | host: Bos | place: Iran: Karaj | collected 2018-10 | reverse complement strand
TGCGGCTTTATTATCATTTCAGCTCCCAGCCGTTATCGCCGTGATATATCACACACAAATGGCTCAATATATTCCCTGATAAAATCAACTCTGTCCATTACAGTTGGTTTGAAATATGAAGCTATCGCTATAACGATATTCTTATCAGGATTGATGTAAATAACATTTCCACTGTTTCCGAGAGCTGCGTAGATTTTCTTTTCTCGGTCTAAAATCCACCACAGATAGCCGTATTCCATTCCCTGCCAGTTCTGATTTTCAATAGCTCTTGGACGGGACATTTCTTCTATCCAGCCTGAAGAAACAATGCGCTTTCCATCATAAACGCCTTTGTTAAGACATAACAGCCCTATCTTAGCCATATCCTCTGCCGACATACAAAGTCCGTAACCGGGAGTTCCCAAGTCCTCTGTATCGCAGAACCATACATTCTCTTTGGGAGTTTTCTCTATGGTAAACTGCTTGTGTTCTTCAGCTGATCTGGCTATGAAGATTTTGTGCGGTTTGATGCCAAGCGGTTCAAAAAGGTACTTGTTTGCATAGTCCACAGTTTTCGTATTTGTTGCCTTGTACAGTATTCCCGAGAGAATATGCAGACACACGGTTTTATAGTTGAATTCTTCTGTCAGACCTTTTTTTCCGCCAAGAAAGTCAAGAGAAGTGTATGTCCAGTTATCGCTTGAGCAAACCTTGCTCCACGGATCTCCTTTACCCTTATACGGCGCTCTCATTGTCAGCAGATGCTTGATAGTTACATCGTATATGGTCTTTTCTCCGCGTTTTACCTTATAGTCAGGGAAATAGTCAAGGACTTTATCATCAATACTTCTTATATGTCCCTTATCAAGAGCTATGCCGATAAGCAGCGACATTACGCTTTTTGTCGCGGACATTATGTGTACGCAGTCGTCTTTCTTATAGTCATGCCATGTATCGCTGTACACCTTTTTTTCGTCTTTGTAAGCACAGATCTGGCAGATGTTGCTCTCGCTGCCTTTGCTTTCCTCAATATACCTATGAAGTTCGTCTTTTGTCATAATATACCTCCGAATAGATAGAGTTCTGTACATTCGATCGAAGTTTCATACAGTATCTTTATTGTATCAAGATGAATTTTTAATGTCAATACTTTTCCCTAAAAACTTTATAAAGAGTGTAAAGTGTTTATTTCAGTTCCCAGCCGTTATCGCCGTGATATATCATCAGTTTGGTCATACCGCCGTCAATGCAGATATTCTCGCCTGTTATGAAGCCTGCCTTGTCGGAGCAGAGGAACATCACCATATCGGCGATATCCATTGGATTTCCCACACGACCGCATGGCTGTTGATATGCGTCAGGACCGTCATAGACCTTATAGGACGTATCAATCCAGCCTGGAGAGATAGAGTTCACACGCACCTTTCCTGCAAGGCTTACCGCAAGAGCATGAGTGAGCGCAGCTATACCGCCCTTTGCCGCCGTGTAGCTCTCGGTCTGAGGCTGGCTCATACGATCTCGTGAGGACGAAATATTGATGATACTGCCGCCCTTGTTGAAGTGAGGAGCGAATAGCTTCGACAGGTAAAACGGTGCAGTCACGCCCACTGACAGCGCGTACTGGAACTCCTCATAGCTGCACTCGTCAATGCCTTTCATCAGCGGTAGAGCGTTGTTCACGAGGAAGTCGATATGTCTGTGCTCAGCTATTACCTGCTGTGCGAATTTTTCAAGCACGGTCTTGTCGGAAATATCACCTACGAAGTGATCTCCTTCGGCTTTGTCGATAACGCACACCTCCGCGCCGTTTCTGCGGAACTCCTCGGCTATGCACTTGCCTATCCCATTTGCGCCGCCTGTTACTACGGCTACTTTGTTTTTGAACATATCATTCTCCCTCGAATAGTTCGTCATATATATCGCCCCAATCTGCACCAAGATATTCCTCGGCCATTGATTCGATATATAATGATTGTATTGTCAAAAAGTCATCGAAGTCTTTATACTCTTTGATCTCGCCTTCAAATATAGAAAAAACTTTACCGTTTAACCGCGAGATATAAACTGTTTCACCGTCACCAATTATTGAAGCTATTATAATAATATCATTTTTTTCGTTCAGTGTACCGATTGTAGGCCATGAAAATTCTATATACATATCAAGAATGTTTGATTCCGCTGTAAGCAAAAGCCAGCTTTTATACTGATACGGCAATTTGACATTATTGTCTTTTTCCCATTGCTCAATTTTTTCTATTTCAGCAGGCGGACCAAACTCTGAATCCTTAAACTCAGACAATAACGCGCACATATTTTTATAATAATCAAACTGCTCTTTTATAATATAATCAATTTCATATTTCATTATTTTCACAACCTTTTATTACCCATTTTATTCCTTTAGCAATACGCTTCTCAGGCTCGTTGAAGTGTCCGCCGTCATTCCATTCAAGGATATGACGGGACACATTTTTATTGCCGCTTAGAGCTCTTTCAGCCTGCCGTCCGCAAAGTAATAGATATTCTCTTTCTTGTAGCCGTATTTCGAGCCCTTGACGCTGATATGCGGCTCAAATGTGAAATAGTCCACTGACGAAAGCAATGCAGTATTGCCCTTTTCAGTATATATTCGGTCGTTTTTGTCCTTCACGATAGAGTGACCGAGGTTGCCGAGAAAGTCAAGATTGATAAATCCGCGATCGATTATGAGCTGATTGATATGGAAATACAGCTCCTCAAAGGTAGTCTGCGGAGTGGCAAATCTGAGTAATTCTTCGTGAAGCTCTTCCTCCATGAGAAGTCCGTTACGCCACTCAGCGTTTCGGATACTGTTTATATCATCAACTGATTTGCCGTCCTCGAGAATTATCGTGCGGGCGTAATCTCCCCATATATTACCGCATTGCGGACTGAGATCAATAGTTATGATATCGTCCGCAGTTATCAACCTGTCAGAAGTCACATACTCCCTGCCAGATACCGAAACTGTAGTCTCGTCTCCAGAAAATACGAATGCGCCGACGTCCCAGTACCAGAAAGAATCAGCTCCCAAAGCGAGCATTTTTTCTTCGCAGAAACGCCGCATATCGGTCAGCTTCATGCCTGCACGTATCTCGTTTTTTATGTGTTCTATGGCGTTTTTCGCTATTTTCTGTACTTCGGAGTATTCCATAACAGCACCCGCTTTCTATACCAATGAATTTCCTAATTCATACGCTTCTTTCAGTGCGGAGCTGCCTTTGATATCACCGATGTCCTTGACTCCGCGCACATGTACCATGCCGATACTTTCGAGCCTGAAGAAGTCCAGCACCATTTGATACTGAATGATTATCGGATCAAACAGATTCGCAAGCTCTGCTGCTCCGACAAGAAGAAGTCCAAGTTTTTTGATGTGGAATGTGTTTCTCATAGGCGTGTGGAGCCTGTCCACGATTGCTTTCAGCTGTGCGCTGATACCGTAGAAATATACAGGTGAAGCGACTACAACAACGTCCGCATTCCGCAGCTTTTCATATATCTGCACCATATCATCGTCCTGAAAGCATTGATTTCCTTCACGTGTAAAACAGCTGTTGCAGCCAATGCAGGGATCCACATTATAATCGGCGACAGATATTATCTCCACATTATTATTCTTTGCAGCGCCTTCTGCAAAGCTCTGCGCTAGCCGCGCAGTATTGCCGTTTTTTCTCACACTGCCAACAAGAATTACTATGTTGCTCAACTTCATCACCTCTCTTTTCAATTATTATAGCTGAAAAAATGCAGTTTTTCAAGGTTAATTTGTGAACAGACAACTGCATAAATAATTACCCCGAAACGATTTACTGATCGCTTCGGGGTATTGTATTATTATTCGTTTAAACCTTTATAAAACCTGACTACAGCGGAGATTTCTTTCTCATTCGGGTGCCCTTTTGCAATCCCTCCGAATATTTTGAAAGGTCCGTATGTATCAAAGCCAAAGCAGTGATATCTGCCAAGTTCACGGCAGTGCTTCTTTTTGGCAACAGCTCGGATTCCTTTCAGGAAGCCACCGATCGGTGCACCATGAGTATATATATAAAATACATCTTTGTTTTCAGGAAGATGCTTTTCTGCAAATGAAATGATCTGTTTTGCAAAAGAACTGAAATAGATACCGGAAGCAAAACCGATACGGTCATATGAAGAAAGCTCGGTTTCAGGCTTATTTGTAACATCAATTATTGATACTGAACTGTCAGCAGCTGCAATAGCATCGATCAGTTTTTTTGTATTGCCATGATGTTTTGAATAATACACGATAGCTGTTTTCATAGGCTTCTTTCTCCTTGCAGTTATTACAATTGCATTATAACATCAAGAATTTTGTCTATTTTCATATCTCTCTTGCTTCATATATCTTTGCGGAAATAAACCACGAAACAATGAATATTGTCAGAGCAGCTGCAAATATAACAGCGATCACTAACGGCTGAGTCAGCTTGGATAAGAATGATGTAACATCTGCTCCCATAAATGCTGAAGACAATCCCGCAACAGCTATACCTGTCAGAATAAAATATACAACTCTGCCCTTGGCTGTACCGTATTTAAAGTCAAAGGGATACATAAACGCAGGAAGAACAATGGAAATTGAAGATGCCGCTGTAAGATAAACTGCGATATCACTAAGGCTCAAAACTTTATCCTTGTTTACGATATTTATAAGGATAAATGCCACCAGTGCCATTGCAGATGACAATACAGCAGAAAGAAGCACAACTATATACTTTGAAGTAACTATCTTCTTTCTGTCAACTGGAAAACAAGCTGAGTATTTGTCCCACTTGCTCATTTCATCTACAGTAAGTCCCTGCTTTACAAGCATTGGAATCAGGAAAGGTATGAACATGATATATGCAGCACTCTTCAGAAAAACTCCCAGTACTACAAACATGAGCAGACATAAAAACTGCATTTTGTTGTTCTTTATTAATACAAGAATTTCCTTTGTGATAAGACCCTTCATCATTTTAGTTTTCCTCCTTAGCCATAAATACAAACAGATCCTCTATCGAAACAGGTTTTGTTGTGAAGGACTGAGGTATCAAATTTTTATCCACTATAGCCTCTGTGCTCCATTTGTTTGAACGCTTACCCTTGATAGCATTTTCATCAAGTTAGGCAAGCTGGTCCTCGGTAGTATTTATAAATACATACTGCTCCAGCAGGTTGTCCTTTTCTTCACAGAGCATAAGCTTTCCCTTATGCATAAAAGCTATATAGTCACAGAGCTTTTCAAGATCGCTTACGATATGTGAGGATATCAGTATGGAATGATTTTCCTCACGGGTAAAGTCGTTGAGAATGTCGATTATCTCATCTCTTACAAGGGGGTCAAGTCCGCTTGTGGGCTCGTCAAGTATAAGCAGCTCAGCGTGATGAGAAAGAGCCACTGCAATTCCCAGCTTCATTTTCATGCCTTTTGAAAAATCTGAGAAAGCCTTGTTCTTCGGAAGGTCGAACTTGTCCAGATATTCATTGTACAGCTTTTCGTCCCAGTTGCTGAACAAATTCTTCATTATTTTATTGATATCGTTTGCGTTCAGCTTATCTGGAAATCCGACTTCATCAAGAACAACACCGATACGGTTTTTCAGCTTTGCTGAGATTGGCTGCCCAAGGACCTCGATATTGCCGTCATATTTTATCGAACCGAGAATAGAACGGATAGTCGTACTTTTTCCGGCACCGTTTTCACCGATGAGCCCGAGAATACAGCCCTAAGGCAGTGAAAACGAAACATTATCAAGTTTAAAACCGTTATAATTTTTTGTAGGTCATTTTATTTTGTGATATATTCATTGAAATCATAAATTGCTTCTATGATGTCAGAATTCATTGAATTAGCGCCCAGTGTAATTGCTCATTTCAACAGATTAGGAGATATAAGATTACATAATTCTAATAGCGCAGATAATCCCAGTCATATGATGCGGAAAACATAAACATTGAATACGAATTTGAGTTCCCTGAAAACCATTACTCTAAAACGAAGATAAAAGTAGAATGGTAACCAAAATGATATGCAACAATTGAATTATATGTCTTAAAGACCGATTATTTAGAAAAATACACATATAGAAGATTTGCCACTAAGCATAACACTTAGGGGCATTATTATCTATTTGGATTATAAGCGTCAAATATAGTTCGTCCCATAAGATAAAAAATTACCCTCGCCAGTGCGAGTGTACGCCCTTCACGGGCAAGTTGAAAGGAGGACCGAAGTCCTTCTTTTCATTATTATATAATCAAAGCTATTTCTTTTCAAGCGTAGCAGTAAAACCAAGTCCTGCTGTCTCATAAATGTATATTTTTCCAAGCTTAATAGGCTTGTCACTGTCTGCTCCCTCAACCAATATCTCGATATAACAGTCGTTATGATAACACTCATCATCGGGCGACCATAATACATATCCGCCTTTTTTAATATCGCAGGTATTTTCGGAAACAATAACAGCTTCACTGTCACTGTTGAGATAACAGTCTGCAAAGTAACCGGCGTTAGCTTTCAGTGTAACAGGATATCCAGGAGAAGCAATTTCAAGCAGTATGCCAAGTCCCGACCAGTCGCTCATTACAGGATTATATTGGGCCTTAATTGATACGATATCACTCAATTCAGGCTTAGCTTCACTTTTTTCTTTCTCAATGCCAAGCAGTTTATACTGTATCGCCTGTGCGTCACCTACAGTCAGTCCGTCACCGTTCATATCACCGTTGAGTTTGCCCTGTTCGGTAAGGTGATTCTCGGCTGTACCGTTTAATCCGTATTTATTGGGATTTGCAAGAGCCTGCATGATAAGTACTGCGTCTGCCATATCGACCTGTCCATCGCAGTTCGTGTCGCCCACCAATATCACATTGAACTCAGAAGTTGTTGTAGTTGTAATCGTGGTTGTTGTTGAAGCTGCGGTGGTCGTCGTCATTGGAACTTCGTCATCATTGCCCATATTATTCTCAAAGAACGAAAGCATCCACGCAAGCGCTGCCTGCCACTGAGGCGTAACCGAATTGCATGTCCACGCTTCGGCTGAATCTGCATATAGCTGCTGATCAGGCACCTCGCCTATCTTCAGACCGATAGCCTTGACGAAACTGTCACTTATACCATCAGGACTTCCTGCTAATCCTGTAGGCCCGCCTACCATTATACCGTTCGGAGCTGTCGGAAATTTGCTGTCTACCTCATTCAGCCAGAAACTGCTGCTCGGTCTATTGGTATGATATGTGCCGTAACCTGTTACATAGGATATACCGAGACCATTCCTGCCGAAAATATAATCAAGCGCATAACCTGCGTATTCCTTGTACTTCACATCTCCTGTCGCCTCATAGGCATATGCCATAATTACGGCATTATTGACAATTGATGAGTTCGAGCCAAATTCATAAGTATCCCACCTGTCCGCAGGGTAAGTGTACTCATCCAATCCGAAACCACATGATACCTTTCTGTATGGTATATCCATGGCATTGGCATATTTGTTATCCTTTACATCATTTGCAGCGGCAGCCACGAAATTATCGGCTGCTTTACCGATATTTACGTTTATCAGCTTTCTGTCCTGTTCTGATATCTTATCGCTCAGATACAGTGATAATGTTCCGAAATCGTATGTATTGGTCTCGCAGAACGCCTTGAAGCTGTCTTCAGGATATGGCATGAATATAACATCACAGGAGTCGGGGATACATTCTGTAAGGCTCAGGTCGGAGTTGAAAGAAGTAAGATAATCATAATACTCCTTATCGCCTGTAGTCGCAAAAAGCTCGCTGGCTGCCCAGTATGCCTCATCACGTATATTGATATCCCCAAAGTCAAGATCATGATAATCAAAGCAATTATTTCCCAGATGTGAAACAAAGTTTTTATCTCCTATGGACCTATCTGTCCACTCTTTTTCATGTCTCTTTACTGCGTTCCATGATGCTTCCGCCTGTTTCAGACACTCAGCAGCAAAATCGGGATCTTTTTTCTCCCATAGACGCGCAGCCTGTGCAGCACACGCTATCATATCAAATGTTGCAGCATAAGTCGGAGGATTAACTATCCTTGTCAACTCTTCTTTATCAGTAATGAGTCCCAGATCAACGGGATTATAGCTATCCATATATCTGACTCCGTGATATACCATGTCGGCAAAATCCTCGCCCCATATGCTGTCCTTTTCGGGATCAACTACCATATCAAGCATAAATTCGAGCTCGTATCTTGCTTCATCAAGGATATCTGCCAAACTTCCGTTTGCTGCTTTATATCCATTCTTATCGGAAAGCTCGTACATATTCTGCAAAAGCCATACTGCATTTGCTCCTGCAATAACATTTTTACTGCAATTATCGTCGGTATACCAACCGCCGGCAGCGTCCTTAATGATCTTTTTTTCTACATTTATGCCCCAGTTTGACGTGACATATGCTTCATCCTTTGCATGAAAAGCTTCATGTGCCAGTTTAGCTCTGTTCTCTTCAGAAGGCTCGGAAACGATCTTTTTCTCGTCTAAATCAATATTAGAATGCTGCAGATAGAAGAAATTCATCGAATCCCTGAATATGTCACTGTAAATATTATCTCCAACCGTAAATTCGTGACTTATATACTGCTTATAGACCTCATCGGTATACGGATCGGTATATACATTTTCCTCATCATCAATAACAATAGTGTATTTACCCGGCTTTTTAACAGCCGAAAAATCAAGCTTATGGAAGTAACCTAAACCGGCTTCATCGTCCATGCCTACAGGATTTGTCGTGCCTTTATAGACCTCTTCGCCCTTTTCGTTGAGCACTCTGAAATCCATAGCTTCCTTGTCGGAATCCGTTTCATAAGTTGCAACCTTAACCGAATCAGGATAATAGCCCACCTGATTAAGACGTACATCACTTCTTGGGATCACATAACCTAAACCTTCCGGGCAACTCCATGCACAGACAGGGTCATCAGACTCCTCACAGGTAAGGCATTCTATGATCATATCATCAAACCAAATCTCGTCTCCACTACTCGCATTACCCTGATATTTGGTACCTTGTGCGTAATCAAATGCCCATTCTACACCTTCGAGATCCTCTGTAGGCTTGAATATTCCTTCAAATGTCTGCCATTCACTCGAGAGCTTTACGGCAGCCGCAGCCCATTGTCCACCCATATGAGGTCCCATGTGCATATCGTTTGTCTGACCGTCAAGCACGAAATACAAATCGCCGTCTATTATGTCGCCGAACTCTGAGCAGAGCTCCAGACCATCCCTATTGCTCTTAGCTTTAAAGCTTACCCTGTACTCATGACCTGCTTTGAAATTCAGATTTTTATGTTTGAACTGAAGATCCCACTTTTCACGGTCAGCGCCCTGAGACATATGTATAGTAATGTGAAAAGCTCCGTCCTCCAGTTCAAAGGCCTGCTTTGCAGGGTATGCCGCATAGGTACGCCACGGCAGAGACTTTTTCTCAAATGTGCTTTCACCGATTACCATGACCTTTCTGTCCTGCTTTGCAGGAGCCGCAGAGACCGTAGACACAGATGCCATAGCTAAAGCCGTAACACCTGCAATAAGCTTGCTTGTTATCTTATGCATATGAAACCCTCCCTTTTTAAATTTATAAGTGTCAGTTATGAAAGATAAATGGTTATCATACTTATTATTCCACCAAATAGCCGGTTACATATGAAAACCTCATCTTTTCCTTTATAAGAATTATAACATACAAAAAAACAACCGTCAACATCTGTTCCTGCAAATAGGAAAAGGAACACTGATGTTGTTCAGTTCGTCAAACACACTATTGCATTTTATTTTTCTTTGTGATATAATGTCGTTATGATATATTTTAGATAATAAAACATCAAATTTCTTGAAAATACGGAAAACGTACAAGAAAGCTGATGACAAGCAGCACTTAAAAGACAATGATAACACCACAGAACGATTTATAACAACATCAGGAATTCAGCCTCTATTTTGTGAAAGATAGAGGTCAATCGTTTTTAACTTGTATTTTCATTTCCAGAAAGGACAAGGTTTATGAGGAAAAAGGTCATTGCTTTTACGGCTGCTTTAATGATTTGCTTCGTTAACGGGGGCGGTTCGCTCTCGGGAACGAGGAAATACGGCAGTCCTTCGGTCACTGCGGCTGCTGAGGATAATTCTGCCATATCCGGCGATTACGCAAATGCGTCCCTGTTTGACGATACCAGGGTGCATACCATTAATATCATAATTACGGACGAGGAATGGGAGAAGATCAACGAAGCCACATCCGAGGACAAGGAGTATGCGAAATGCAATGTCGAGATCGACGGAGAGCTTTTCAAAAATGTTGCATTGAAAGCAAAGGGACATTCTTCGCTGAGTTTTGCAAGGGGCAGGACAGACCGTACCAACGAACGCGTCGGACTGCGCATCAATTTCAGCAAGTACGATGATAATACCACCTATCACGGGCTCAATAAGCTTTCATTGAACAATTTTGCGGCTGATATCACCTGCATGAAGGACTATATCTCTTATCATTTGATGGCCGATATGGGCGTTCATTCGCCCCTTTCGAGCTATACCGTTGTAAAGAAAAACGGCGAGGATTTTGCACTGTTTCTTGCAGTGGAGGACGTTGACAAGAGCTTTGCTGTCAGAAATTACGGCGATGCAGAGGTAGACCTTTACAAGCCTGAATCCGAATCAGCAGCAAAGCAGTCTGACCTGGAAGCTGTTTTACAGATATTCTCGGGAAACAAATATGCAGATCTCGACAAGACCGACCGTGTGGAACCGTGGAACGAAATCTCTGCAAAGATGCACCCCGAGGCCCTGAAAGATGCTGCATGCTGCCGCTGGATAAATGATGATCCGGCTTCCTATCAGAATATATGGGATTCCGATGAACTAAAATGCACAGATGAAGACAAGAAGGTCATGATAGACTGCCTGGACAAGCTGAACAACGGCACAGAGGAGGAAGCTCTCTCTGTTCTTGACACTGATCAGCTCATGAGGTACTGGGCTGTTCACGGCTTTATGAACAACTATGACAGCCTCGTGGGCAAGGCACGTGCATGGAACTTCTATCTGTGTGAGAATAACGGCGTGCTTTCCTATATTCCGTGGGATTACAATGAATCCTTCGGTGGAATGGACGCGAGAGTGGTTATAAGAGACGTTCTGGGAGATATTCCTCTCGATACAACGCCTACAGGCCTTGACAATGTCATGTCCGCTGAAAAAGACCTTATCAATATGCCTATCGACAACCCGAACCGTATCGGAGGTACAGAGTTGCTGCCCATGCTGCATAAATGGATAAGCAGTGAAGAATATCTGGACAAGTACCATGAAATATGCAGAGAGCTTACCGGTCTTGAGGAAAAATATAAGAAATTGACATCGCAGACTGAGAGTATCATAAAACCTTATGTGAATAAGGGACTTACTTTCTATACCGGAGAGCAGTTTGACGACGCCATGAAGAACATGGAGCTTTATATGAAGTACCGTTTTGAGTCATACAGAAATCAGGTAAGCGGCAGGACTCCGTCAACATGGGAAGGTCAGAAAGAAAAGCCTGATACGCTCATAGAGCCCGAGGGACTTGAGCTTTATAAAATGGCTTCTGCGAAAAGGATCATAAATATTCCGCCGGCACAGGTGATCGCTCCGCTGGTAAATGCTTATCTCGGCAAAGACTCCGACAGAAGCGCCGAACATTTTGCAAAGCTTCTCCTTAACTATTTCAAAAACCCCGTTTCCATGTTCGATAAGGTACCGATACTGATACAGTATCCCACATGCCGTAAGGACGCAGTGAAGATCATGCACCGCAAGTACGGAACCGCAAGTATGTTTACCGTACAGGGCGGTCCTCCCGAAGGTGTACAGGGCGGTCCTCCCGAGGGTGTACAGGGCGGTCCTCCCGAGGGTGTACAAGGCGGCCCTCCGTCAGCCTCAAATCCTGAAACCGCGGCTGATGCTCAGCAGGCAATAACTGCAAATGCTGAATAAGGAGGTAAGAATTATGAAGAAAAGAATCTGTATCGGTCTTGCAGCATTACTGATAACAATTTGCGCTTGCGGCTGCTCGGATACCAAAGAGAATGACATACCCACGAAAAATGTGCCTCCTGTGACAGAGGCTGTTGAAAATATCACGGAAAATAACGGTCCTCAGCAGGGAGGTCCTCCGCAGGTGGAGTTCGACCTTAATGCGGAATATGACGAATCAAAATATCTGCATTATGTGGATATGCCTGCCTGCAAGCCTACAGCCGCAGATGCAGAGGAGTTCAGGGGCTTATGGGAAGCTGATGTAATGGCCAAGGACGACATCGCTTATGATAGCATTTGCGGTGTTCCTGTGTCCGCAACAGGACATCTTGCGATAGACGCAGAAGGTACCGGCAAGTTCATAAACATCGATCCTGTTGTCATAAGCAGTGAATCACAGGGCGGTGCTCCGGAAGCTGCCGTACAGGCAGGTCCTCCGCAGAGTGCGGACGCATCAGATCAGGGCAGTTCCGAAGCTGATGAGACAGAGCTTCCGATGACGTATACCTTTGAAAACGGAGCCCTGAACGCCCTGGTGACTATCCCCGTAGGGCCTCCCAAGAGCGTACAGGCGGCTAACGGAGCAAGTGAAGCTGCCAAAGTGCAGGGACCTCCTCCGAAACAAATGTTACTGCAAATGACTGATGATGGAAGAATACTGGTCCAGTCTACCGAGCCCGACGGTACTGTTACCTCGGCTTACTACAAGAAGGTCGATTCCTTCAAGAAATTCGACTCGAGCTCCGTACATTTTGACTTTGATTCAGCATATGCACAATAATGATAAAAAAGCATCGTTCAAACCACTTGCTTCTGTAAAGAAGCATTACCATGTAATGACGGGACGTAAAAATACTGCTGTCGAAAGATGTTCAATGGAAGGAAGATAATCACTTTATATTGAGAATTAACAAGAATCTACTTAATGTCAAAAACACAAAGGATCATTTTCCCCTATAGTACTGAAAATTTTTCTCCAAAGGCGTTAGTCGAATCAGAACTTAAAACCGAAGAAAAATGACACTTTATCGACATTAGCGAAAACGTGGAATATCCACTCAGACAGGCTTGTGGTCCCGAAAACCGCGGGATTGAATCCCATCTCCCACCCTCATGAAACAGGCACTTCCGGGAAATCGGAAGTGCTTTTTTCGTTATTTTCTAATATTTTTCTAATATAAGAGATTTCTAATATGAAAGTCCCCGCAACTTCGGTAATGTCATTAAGCTAACCAAATACGCTAAAAGAACAGGAGTATGTTTGGAATATGACCAGACATACTCCTGCTATTACATTAGTCAAAATTGCATGACGAAAAGACAGATACGAGATCTGCCTGAAAAAAGATTGACATAAGCGAATAATTATGATAACCTGTAATTGAAGCCGATAGCAGAATGGCAGCGAGTTTTTCTATCAGCAATACGATCAGGTCTGACAGGACACTTATTTCTTGCTATCAGCTCTTCCAAAAGTAAAGGATTTGCGTGTGCAGAGCGAAAGAATTTAATGCAGATATGTATAGCAAAAGCATAATTGATTTTATAGCGGTAATCATTATGCTTATCGTCATCTATGGTGATATTTTCGGTAATCAGCATAGAGAAGTTATACATGATAAGACTTGCAAAGATTTCCTGTATCACGCAGTCCTTTTTCTTTGAATGGAAAGCAATAAGACCAACATGGTACTTTAATTCCCTGAAAGAGGTTTCTATACCCCAGCGTGTTTTATAGATCATCTTAATATCTTCAGCAGAAAACTCATTCTCCCAGAGATTAGTAATAATGGTTTCGTAATTTTCTTTTGATATCCTGATCCTTATTATCCGGAATTTCAGTGGATAGGTATCTTTTGAGCCATTAGGGAGAAAGGCAAAAACGACCTGCGAATTAAGAAACCTGTATTTATCGGGATTCGATTTAACTTCATTAGTTTGTCTTCTTGTGAGCAGAATATCAGAAGTAAAGTCAGTATCTTTATCGGCTGGAATATTGAATTTCTGGGCAATTCCTGCGGTTGTTTTGATTCGGATAACATACTTCAAACCATTATTTTCAAGGTGTGCAATAGTATTGTATGCTTCATAGCCTCTGTCAGCAATAATAATTGAATCTCCGCACACATTTTGTACCATACTTATGAGAGCAGTATGCTCATTTTCACATCGGCTGTCCTGTAAAACAGCATCGGTATATCTGCGATTCATAAGATCATACAGGGCATTAAGATGCATAAGATTGTATCCTTTTGAATTGACATTGGCGTTGTAATGAGTGCTGTGATCATCAGGGATAGTGGGAATATGTATATCAGAACCGTCCACAGCATAAAGTCTGTAGCCATGAAAGAAACAGGTCTGAGAAAATGATTCGTTGAATCTATAGAACAACTGTTGAAACGCAGCCGGAAGTATCTTTGCTCTTCGCTGTACAATAGCTGAAACAGATACTGATTTTTGATCAAGACCATAAAACTCCATAAGCTCGCTGCCAAGTGACTGGCTTCCCATACCCAGAATAAACCTCATTGTTTTTGAAAAAGACAGCTCACTTTTACGAACAAAATCTTTCTTAGGATCAACTACGAAATCAGAGACATTTTTCTCCATATTGCGAATAAGCATATTAAGCTTGTTTTTGACGATATTACAGTAATTCTGCACGATAAAGTCCTCCAATCAGATGTGTATATCTGATTGGCTTCGCCGCACATTTTCGGCTTTTTGTCAATACCTTTTTGCAAAAATTTACATTATATTCATAAAAATAGTCACAGGATCAATTCCTGTGACTATTTTGCGTTTTCTTAGCTTAATGACATTACGCAATCGCGGGGACTTGTTTCTCTGTCAGCGTTCAATTATACATATCCATATATACCGTTGAATGCTTTATCCAATCACTCGACTGTGAACTGAACATTGACCTTTGCAGCTGTTCCCATGTCACTGAGGGATCGTTTACCAGAACATACTGGTCTGTGTATCTGTATAATGCCGTATCCGGGTTTTCTGCGGACAAATGCAGCAGATATTTATATGTTTCATCGGTATCGAGCTTTGTCTCATCACTTTTTCTCATTTTTACATGGAATACTTCTCCGTCATAACGCAGCAAGCAGAAGAACAGCTGAGGATACAGGTCCTTTTCTTCCTCATACAGTTCGGGAGATACGCTTTCCTCATCCAGCACATAGTTATATACGCACATAACAGAAGCTGGCTTTTTCGCATTTACGGAATCAAAAAAGCTGTCCCATACATCCCTGCCGGAAGTGATCTGACCGTCGTCCTGAACAACGACCGGATTATCATAAGCCCATTCCAGTGCTTCTTCCGCCGTAAGGATCTTATTGTTTTCAAAAATCTCCTCAGGCGAGGGTTCTCTTTCACATACCGCAGCGGCAGAGCCGTCGTCTTCCTGTACCGTGAATTCAGCAAAAGCATAGCTTTCAATAAAGGCTCCGGTTTCCCTCAGGTTCATGATCTTTTTTCCGATACGGTATTCTCCTGCCGGCAATTCTCCGTAGATCATATCCCATTCCACGTTCCATGCTGCCGTGGCTTCCTTCTGTATGATCCATGCTTCCGATGTCCAGCCGATCTCGTATTCCTGCGGGAGATACTCAACGTCCTCCCACACGCCGCCGCTGAGCTTCTGTATCACAAAATAGCTTCCTGTAGATAATTCATGCACTTTTTTTCCGCCTGACTGACTGCACTCGAGCGTCAGACCTGTAGGCGTAACGTTAAGAGCTTTAAGCGTAACGCCCCATTCCTTTGACATAGGACCGTAAACGATATCCGACGAGGAGTCGGCGGTCAGGAGATTATAACCCTGATCAACCTGTTCAAAGGTGATGCTGCCGCTGTAGGCGACGTCCGCAGCAAGCGCTACAACTGTATTATCCTCGTAAATGCCGTAGGTCCCGTCGACCGTTGTGAAAATCGCTATACTGCCTTTTTCAAGAGCTTCGTTGAGTTTCGGCGCAAACATCTGACCGCCCCAGAAACCGAGCTCCTGATTCATCAGGAAGCGCATATCGCAGTTTACAAAGCCTACATACTCTCCGCCGCTGACTACGGGAAACTCCCATTCATTCAGGGGAGCGACCACCTTATCATCTTCGACGAGAACGGATTTGAAGGGCTTTGCGACAACTGCGTCACGGTAAGGTGCGCCGCTTATCTGCAGGGGATTTGAATCACAGGTGAAATTATCGTAGGACATCGCGAATTTTCCGTTTTCAAGAACGGTCTCGTAGGGAATCTCCTCGGTGGCTCCAATATAATCCTCTATTGAGCGCGGAGAAGATTCGCCGCCGTCTTTGCCAATCCTGTAATCGGAATTGTTTTTACAGAATATTGCTGCCCCGGCGACCGCAGAGCAAATAAGAACCATTGAAGCAGCAGCTGTGAGTATCTTCTGCCATAAAGGTCTGTGGTATATCTCAACGCCGGAAACTGACGTTGAATACTCGCCTCTGCCTTCCGTCGTCCTGCTTCTGAAGAGCTCCTCGCTCCTTGCAAAAAGCCTTGAAACGTCGCTGTCCGACAGAGCGCTGTATCTTTCGGAAAGCGTTTCTATAGTCCTGCTGTCTGCATTTTCAAGTATATCGAGATCAAGTTCATCTTTCTGCATAGATAAGCCTCCTTATAAAGAGATATCTTCTTTTTCGAGCATTTCTTTCAGCTTTTTTACAGCCCGTCCGCTGCGTACCCGGATATTCTCCGGTGTGAGCTTCACCATGCCGGCTATCTCCGCTGCGCTGCGTCCGTAGTAATATTTCTGAATGATAATGGTGGAATCAGGCTCGCCGAGCCCGGCTATCTTCCCGAGTATTATCCTGCGCTGCTCGTTGGCAGCCGCCTCCCATTCCGCGTCCTGCTCCGAGCTGAGCTGCTGTGCTGATTCATCATCTATGGAAACGGTTTCCGCACCGGATATAATACTTTTATACAGCGCGGCTGCCTTCCGCCTTGCAATGGTACCGATAAATCCCGACATATCACCGCTGACATTCTTACCGGGATCATAATAACAGTATACATCTGCGAATACATCGCACAGACATTCCTCTATATCCTCACGGGCGGCAACGCTCCTGAGCCTGTTGAAAACTATGGTGTACACATAGCCGCAATAGGCTTCAAACAATTCCTTATGCGCCTGTTCAGATGATATTTTCATTTTATCACGAAATTCCTCATGCGTCATTCGCCTCACCGCCTTCAAGCTTATATAAATGCATTTACTCTGGCTTTCACTATATCTATTGTAAATTATACATCAAAACATAACACTCATCAAGATATTATTATATTTTAACTATTATACCTCTATAAAATAGGCAGCGGACTTACCCACGACCAGACAAGATATATCTACGAGACTCGAACTATCGACGGTACAGTCCCTGTTAATGACGTATCTGAAGCTGCAAACCACTTCAAATGCTTTGACTATATCCTTGATACTGTTAATGAGCCTACTGTTGGATGTATGTCTTACCATACAGGACGATATGAAGGCTATCCTTAACTATTTCAGAATAGAGTACGACAGAACAGAAATGACAGCAAGAGATTTGATAAACAAGCACATATAAAGCTAAGCCCCCGCACTCGCGGGGACTCTCTGTTTTACTCTTCGTTGCTGCTGTCAAAAAGGTCGATGAAGCAGCTGGTGATATAGTCCATTTCATTCTTCTTGGCAGACTCATCACTGTGACTATACACATTAAAAGTTGTAAGGAAGTCACTATGTCCTGCGTAATCCTGTATCTGCTTCATTGAAAAAGCCGTATTATTAGCCAGAAGACTTATACAGGAATGTCTAAGGGCATGAAACTTTATATGCGGAAGTCCATTTTCATCAAGGAGCTTAGCAAAATGCCTCGTTATGCAGTCCGGAGTTATAAGATTTCCGACGGCGTTAACGCATAGAAACTCCTTATATCATGGGTGCCCTTCGGGGCGTCCGCTGTTGATGATGCTGCAAATGCTGCGAAAGAAGATATAGTAAAAGGAATATGTTGATGAGAATTGAATATAGCGCTCCAGTTGAACACCCACGGCCGGCGAAGTTGAACAGTACCGTCGCTGAAAATGAACAGCATCGTCGCAGTAATTGTACATTGACATCATAAAACTTGTATGATACAATAATTATGCTTTACTCACAGGGAGGATAAGGACGAACTGCGCATTGCAGACCTAAACTCTGTTCAGAACTATGCCGCCTGAAATGAAGTCAATGTGCAGACAACTAATAGATGACGGCTTGCTCGAACCCGACCTTGCTGCAAAGCTCAACCGCGCTTTCAATATAAAGTGAGCTTATTCACGTTTTTCATCCCAGAGCAACGTCAAGTGCCATCATTATCGTGAATCCAACTGAAAACATAACTACTCCCATGTTTGAACGCTCGCCCTCATGCATTTCGGGTATAAGCTCCTCAACTACTACATATATCATCGCACCAGCCGCAAAGCTCAGAATATACGGCATTGCAGGTATTATAACTCCTGCAAGGAATACCGTAATGACTGCGGATATGGGTTCAACAACACCTGAAAGCACACCGTCAGCAAAGGCTCTGCACTTGCTCTTGTTCTCTGCGTGAAGAGGCATGGAAATAATTGCACCCTCAGGAAAATTCTGTATTGCTATACCCATTGCAAGTGCAAAGGCAGTTCCTGCGGTTATGTCTGCCGAGCCCGAAAGATAGCCTGCATATATAGCTCCCACAGCCATTCCCTCAGGAATATTGTGAAGCGTTACTGCAAGTACAAGCATCGCTGTTTTTGAAAGCTTGCCTGAGCTTATGTCGGCTTTGGCAGCATTGTTGTTTAATCGCGGAATGATATGGTCAAGCAGCATAAGGAACAATATTCCGCCCCAGAATCCTGCCACAACAGGAATGAACGACAATCTCCCCATTTGCTCTGATTGTTCTATGGCCGGAATAATGAGGCTCCATACTGATGCCGCCACCATTACACCGCCTGCAAAGCCAAGAAGGGCTCGCTGTACTCCCCTTCCCAGCTCATGCTTCGTAAAAAACACACAGGCAGCACCTAATGCTGTACCAATAAACGGGACAAGTATCCCTATAACTGCATTTCTTATCATGTATATGTTTCCTTTCCCACCAATTGCAGTAAAACCGGCTGTAAAACAACCGCCTGTTTCATAGTATTGCATTGATATGAAAAAGGTTCATGGACATAATATCGCAGCTGCGCTGTTGTCTGCTCTGCTCTGACTTTTTTGCACACTAAGCCGTCGTAAACGGCGGCTCATGAGATTTTCAGAAATTATTTTTTTAAATTCAGAAATTTATGTCACATTTCATTTTTTCGCTCCGATTAGTATTTATGAACGTTCAATTTAGTTTTGAAACCTATACATATAAAGGAGTAACAATTATGAAAAAGTCAATTATTATCACACTTGCAGTCACACTTTGCGCACTCACATCATGCGGAAAGGACAATGTCTCTTTCCCCGAAGCTGCTACTTCACCAGCCGATAAACCAAACGCAGTAGCTATTTCTGCAGAAATAACAACAGAACTCACCTCTGCTAAACCGTCAGAAACTACTGTCACAAGTGTAACAAATGATACCACTATTGTCTCTGCTGAGACAAATAACAAAGAAGCTCAGGTAACAGACACAAATACTGCTCAGCTTGAAAACGAAACTGCTGAGAATAATGCATTTTCCGCAGGAATATCCAACGGAAACGTCTATACCTCAGAATTTGCAGGCATAAAGATTACTATACCCGAAAATGTTCATTTCCTGAACAGTGACGATCTTAATACTCACTATATCATGCCCACAAGATTCATGAGCGAAGCAGAAAAAGAGACCTACTTCACAGGCACACTGGACGCTTCTGCCTGCTATGGCGAGGATATGGAAAATGTAAAGTATGTCGATGTATGGTTCTTTAACACAAAACTCAGATACCCAGATGCCCCCGATATTACCGCAGCAGAATTCATGCAGCGCAATGAGCTGAGCTTCTCGCCTGATATTGAGGCAACTGATATAAGTGCTCCCGAAACTGTTGAACTCTGCGGCAAGAGCTACATCAAAGCAAGCTACACCGTTTTTGATCAGAATCACATAAACTATGTCAGAAGAATTAATGATGATTACATAATGTCGATCAGAGTATCAGGCTTTACCCCTGAAGATTTTGAAAGCAGACTTGAAGCTGCAAACTGATAACTTCAGTTTTTTACAACACTCCAAATAACTGCAATAAATACTGTAAAAGCAAATAAAACAAGCTCACATAAAATATGAAGGCGGCTCTAAAGCCGCCTTCATTCTATTTCACTAAATTATTTTATTCTGGTGAGCCTGCCTTTTTTTACTATAAATACCCTGTCGGAAATTTCCATAAGTGCCTTGTCATTATAGGAATCGGTGTAGAAGCATTCTATTCGTTTATCCCCATATAATGCCTTATACCCTTTGACCTTGTTTTCACCGAAATTGAGATATCTGACCTTCATTTTTTCAGAGTCTATCCTGCTGCTGATAATATGGTCAGTGTTGATAATACCGCGTATCCCGTTTATCAGAAAATCAGGTCCGGCAGTAATAATAACATCGTCATGACTGATTTTTGCAAGCATTTTTCTGTCCAGCTTGTGACCGTTTTTCTCCCAGAATCCCTCTACTGCATCATATATCTCATTTTTATCACGAAGGGCATTTCTCATAAAGTCGTTGATAGCGCGGACCATTTTCTCTTTCCTGACAATGCAAAGCTTGTACTTTATGAGATTTATGAATATCTTAGGGAGATACAATATGATCCTCCTGTTATTTTTTATCATAAACAGAGCAAGGTCTACCGCACTCTCTCCGTGATATAGCGTGTTATCGAAATCAAATACCTTCATTTTTACCTCCGTGAACGGATAGCCGCGGTAAGCTTTCAAAGCCGGACATACCGCAAGAATCACTTATCTTCTTCCAGCATTTCAGCTGTTATCTCTGCTGCAGTGCGTACCATTTCGGTGCAGTATTTTACGTACAGTCCATTTGCCCTCGCAAAATTTCTACCTTCATCGGTAGAAATATCACAGCCGAGTATCTCACGGCAGATATATGAACCATTACGTTTCTTGAACCTCTCAAGTAACTGCAACGCCTTTTCGCTCTCGGCAGCACGGCTTTCAAGGTCATCAATATCGTACTGCCCATACTTCATACCGAGAACCATAAGTGCCCCCGTGCAGGCACCGCAGACCTCCGCCTTGCTCATTCCGCCGCCAAAACAGGCACCGATCTGCAAAGCCTGTTTTTCGCTGATGCCGAACTCCTCCGAAAAAGCGGCAAATACTGCCTGTGAACACTTAAATCCTTTACCGAACAGCTCCACTGCTTTTGAAACGTTATCCATAATGTTATCCTCCCGAATTACGAGTAAATTTCCTATTTCATAAATATTGATGTACCAATAAAATCTTGGATATGATACTTGACAAAATTGAGTTTACGTTTATTATAGCACACATATTCCTATTTGCCAATATGTTTTTTAATTCAGCCTGTCAGATTATGTTGATCAAATACATTATCTTCTTAATTTATATTATCCACCCAATGTGTATTAATTAAATTAAGTGCACTGATAGCCAGTCTTTTTTCAGAAGTTACGAGCAGTTAAGAAATAAATATAACTATACCCAATCTGACCCGAAAATGATATTGTTAGCACGATTTGAATATGGATTTTTTGTTACGAATCCAGCTCATGCGGTAACAATTTTGATATATTTTTGCATATTACATCATTATATTACCTTTGTATCACCAATTATTGCTGTTTGTTGACCAAAAATTGCTCTTTTGTTCACAAACTCTTTACAATTTGCGGTTGATTAGTGTATATTGTTGTCAAAGGCAATTCACAATTATGTTATATTTTGTATAATAAAATTATGCATTCTGCCTTGATAAAAACAAAAGGCGGGGAAACAAAAAGCACACATTCATTTAATTAATTTTATTTGGGAGGTACTTATGAAAAAGCACTTTATTGTCGGGGAAACAATAAAACGTTTTCTCAGAATCGGCACATCTCTTGCACTTTCGATTTCTACACTAAGCCTGCTTCCCTCTGCACCGAGGCAGAGTTCAGCAGCCGACACCATCAAGATCATGCCTCTGGGCGATTCTATCACATACGGTATGGCTGACGAGGGCGGCTACAGAAAGTATCTCAGCTACTTTCTGCAGCAAAAGGGCTACACAAATGTTGATCTCGTAGGACCTGAGGGAAAGGACAGCGCTTCCTTCAATTACAACGGTCAGAGTGTCAAGTACGACGACAATCACGCAGGATACAGCGGCTATACCATAACCAACCTGCCGGGCGGCTGGTTCGGTCAGCTCAACGGTATCCTTGAGACAATGCAGGGCGGAGATTATATAAAAAAGTACTCTCCCGATATAATACTTCTTCAGATAGGTACAAACGATGTTTCAAACGGTCATCTTGACGGCTCAGAGGAACGTCTGCACAAGCTTCTTGACTATCTGAGAGAAAATATGCCATCAAACGGAAAGGTTTTCCTTACTACTATCCCAGACCTGGGCAATTCAGGCTGGGGCGGCAATTCAAACGGCGACATTGCGAAATACAACGAGCTCATAAAAAAGGTTGCCAATGATTACAGCAGCAAAAACGTTATCTACGCCGATATCCACAGCGTAATAGACGCTTCAAAGGACCTTGCGGACGGAGTTCACCCCAACGCAGGCGGCTATGAGAAGATGGGCAAATACTGGCTCGAACAGATCGAGGGCTATTTAAAAGCCTCTGATGGTCCGCAGCAGACACAGCCAGCTCAGCCTGCAACACAGGGCAATAACAGTCCGGAACTTGTATACGGTGACCTTGACGGAGATAAGACAATAACCTCCTTTGACGCTGTTATCATGCGAAAGGGACTCATAAACGACTTCAAGGATAACAGCGTAAAGAAAGCCGCTGATATAGATCAAAACGGCAAAGCAGAGACAGCCGACCTTGTCCAGCTCCAGAGCTTTATAATCGGTAAGATAAAAGAGTTCACCGTGACCGAAAAAACTGTCACAGAAAAGCCTGTTTTTGAAAAGAGCTACAACTTCCCTGCTGTAAATCAGCTGAAAAGCTCAAAGGATATTCCCGATCCTTTCATATTTATGGACGGTTCAAAGGTGGAATCCACCGACGACTGGTGGAAGCGTCAGAGCGAGATAAGCTGTATGTATGAGTACTATATGTACGGCAAGTGGATAGACGGCTCTGATGACGAAACCACCTACAGCATAAGCGGCAACAGCATGACTGTCAACGTTAAGCGCAAGAGCACAGGCAAGACAGCTTCATTCAAGGCAGTTATAAATCTTCCTAAGAATGTCCGCCATGAGGGCGGAGCTCCTGTTATCCTTGGTATGCACAAGGGTATTTCTGAAAGCACCGCTACTTCAAACGGCTATGCTGTTATAACCTACGACAGTGACGGAATGTTCAGCGCTCCTGGAACTGCACAGGATAACAACCAACACAAGGGTGCTTTCTATGATCTCTATCCTTACGGAAGGAACTGGGACGAGCAGACAGGCGACCTTATGGCGTGGTCATGGGGAATCAGCAGGATACTCGACGCTCTTTACAATGGAGCAGCAAAGGAGCTGAACATCAATCCTGACAGCTCTATCGTTACAGGAGTTTCAAGATACGGCAAGGCAGCTTCTGTATGCGGAGCATTCGATACACGTATCAAGATGTGTGCTCCCTCATGCTCGGGTGCAGGCGGTCTGGCACTGTATCGCTACAGCTCAGTGGGAAAGACCTATGACTTCTCCAGCAAGGGCGGTTCTTCATCTTATACATATAAGGAAAACGAGCCTCTCGGAAGCCTACAGGCTTCGGGCGAGCAGGGCTGGTTCAACGGAAGATTCATGGAGTTCAAAAACGCCGAGCAGTTCCCGATGGATCAGCATATGCTGGGCTCTCTCTGCTGTGATCCTGACAGGTATCTGTTTATAATCGGCTCATGCGAAAGCGAGGACTGGGTAAATGCTCCGTCAGTATGGATGGCTTACCTCGGTATGAAGCACGTGTGGGATTATGTTGGGCTCAGCGATCATCTTGCTATAAATATCCATAAATCAGGTCACGCAGTCATAGCAGAAGACGTCGAGAAAATGGTACAGTATTTCGACTATCATGTATACGGAATACAGCCGAAAATGAACCTTGAAGAGCTTCAGACCTCTGTATTTGCTCTTCCAAAGAATAAAGACTCATTCGCAGATACATTTGCTTCAAAGTGGCTTTACTGATCCATACACATCAATAGCTGATGTTATAATTCTTTTCCGATGTTGATCTGTGCGGCGCATCTGCACATAGCACTGCACAGATTGATATAATTTCTAAAATAAATTGTAAGGGACAAATCAGAACAGAAAAAACGTATTTTTAGCATTACAACAAGGCAGTCCGTTGGATTGCCTTATTCTATGCATATATTCTTCCAAGAAAGGTATTGACACATTGCAGAAATTATGATAATCTGTTATTACTGAATTGCTGTGTAACAGGAGGTCCATTATGAAAAATAGACTTTTGACTCGCTTTATATCATTAATAACAAGTCTTGCACTGGTCTTATCGCTTTATTATTGCTTTCCCGACAGCATCATAAAAGCAAATTCAACAGATCTCACCGAAGCAGAAAGTGTCGCTGATACGTCTGATACGATATCAGATAATCCCTTTGACAAACAGGACGACATGGAAGTCCCCTACGACAGAACTCGCTGGGTACAGCCGAATGATTGGAATACTCCGAAGATAGATCCCAGGGATTATGATGGCGGCATTATGCTCTATTTCGATAAGATAGGACTTGACCCCGAATATGCAAAGGGCAAGGTCCAGCGAGTTTATTTCAGTATTACAGGCGCAACGGAACCGGTCAGCTACATCAAGTTCCACGTTTTTTATGACACTCGTCTGACTGTCAAAGAAAACTCAGCAGGTAAGTTCATAACACCAGGCAAAGGATTAAACGGCTTCACTACAGGCTCGGCAAAGATCGAAGACGGACAGCTGGCATTCTATGCATATGCCGAGGATACTCTGCTGAATCACAGCTGTTTATTCACCATTGATTTTATAGTTCCCGAAAATGCTGAGCAGGGTGAAGTCTATCCCATAGGCTTGGCGTATACAGACGACGGCATAGTAGCTGATACCTTTATAAACAGTCATAAGGACGAGGCAGGAAAACTTCAGATGACCTATGTATTCACTAAGGGTATATACAACGGCTACATCAGGATACTCGGCGAGAAAAAAACTACGACAACAACGCCAACCACTACAACTACTGTCACAACAAAGGCTAACCCTGATGAAACTACTGAGTATAAGCTTGGCGACGTAAATAATGACAGGCTGATAAATGCGGTTGACGCTTCTGAGATCCTGACATACTACGCCATGACCTCCACCAATAAGAACGGCGACCTCGATGCGAATCAGAAGCTTGCCGCAGACGTTGACCGCAACGGCTCTGCGAAAAGAACTCTGTAAATTCAAAAACTGTGATAAAAACATTATGTGGTGAGCGGCTTGAAAATAGTCGCTCCAATTTTTTACAGTATACAATGGATACTGTTATTTGTCAAGTTTCTTTGGATATCAGCCTGCTGGAATGGATCGCAGCGGAATGGAATCAGGCTGATATCCGGCGGCTCAGCCGATCCTGTCTGGATACATGATCTCCAGTTCGCCCAGGACTTTACCCCAGTTTCGCAGCGACATAGTCCATTTCTTAGCTATCTCATGCGTTGCCAGATACAGAGCCTTCAAGAGCGATGTATCGCTTGGAAATCCACTCCTCTGCTTGTTCAGACGGCGATATCCGCTATTAAGACTCTCGATGGCATTAGTGGTATAAATGACCTTCCTGACGTCGGAGGAGAACTTAAAAATCGGCGATATTACATCCCAGTTCTTGTACCAGCTCTTCATAGCGTTTGGATAATCATCCTCCCATTTTTCAGTAACACGGTCAAGAGCTTCCAGAGCAGCGTCCTCGGAAGGAGCATGTTATATCGTTTTTAGGTCATTTGCAAACTCCTTCTTGTTCTTCTCTCCGACGTATTTCAGCGTGTTTCTTACCTGATGAACTATGCAGCGCTGGAGCTCTGTCTGAGGAAATGCAGCTGATACGGCTTCTTTCATGCCAGTAAGTCCGTCTGCACATATGACGAGAATATCCTTAACTCCGCGATTTTTCAACTCGTTCAGAACGCCGAGCCAGTACTTGGCGCTCTCGTTTTCGCCGATATGTATTGAAAGGACTTCCTTGTGACCTGTCATGCTGACAGCCAGAATGACATATGCGGCAAGTTTCCTGATTTGTCCGTTATCGCGCACTGAGAAGTGTACTGCATCGATGAATACTATCGGATATACTTCGTCCAACGGACGTTTCTGCCAGTCCTCTATCTGCGGGAGAAGGCGGTCTGTGATATCTGATACCATACCATCGCTGACTTCAAAGCCGTAGATATCTTCAATAGTTTCGCTTATTTGGCGTGTGGTCATTCCTTTAGCATACAGAGCAATTATCTTCTGCTCAATGCCTGAGATGTCCTTCTGACGTTTCTTTACGACTTTTGGCTCAAAACTGCCGTCACGATCCTGCGGCACTTCTATTTCGGTTTCTCCGAAGTTCCCACGAATCTTCTTGGTTTTCTTGCCGTTACGAGAGTCAGTATTGTCAGAACGCTCATATTCCTGATATCCCAGATGTTCGTCCATTTCGGACTCAAGCATTTCCTGGATTGTCCCTCCGAGAAGGTCTTTGAGAGCATCCTCAATATCCTTAGCCGACTTGATGTCGTATTCCTCAAGCAGCATTCCTATGATATTCTTCTTGCCTTCGCTCATCGGTTCTCTTTTTCTTCTTGCCATAAAAAATCAGCCTCCTGTGATATTAGTTCTATTTTATCACAGTTAGCTGACTTTTTACAGACTTTTTTTCAGAGGCTCACTTACCGTCCCCTATTTTCTCGTCTTTCTTCTTGTAAAATAGCTGTTTTTTGAACTTCCTATATGCGCTTGCAAGAGTTTTCATATCTGAAGTATTCAAGAATAATATC
>JAEEGJ010008938.1_pt1 | contig 27257 bp, 19 predicted proteins | sample 8958761 | NCBI WGS metagenome assembly JAEEGJ01 (sample SAMN16246546, study PRJNA631951) | gut metagenome | biome: gut microbiome; feature: rumen; material: RS-attached | host: Bos | place: Iran: Karaj | collected 2018-10 | reverse complement strand
ATAACTTTTGCCCGATTCGGTGGATGTGGCTGTGCCTGAGTTGGTAGTCTCGGGCTCAACATATTCCACTTCGTAACGTTTTCCGTTAACTACCGCATAGTATTCAATCGCACGTCTGATGTCGCTTTTGTATACCATGTCGCACTTGATTCTTAAATCATTAAAATCACCGATGGCAGCAACAGGATAATCCTTGGGAATATAAGAATTATTGTCAAAGAAACCGATTGCTACAACCGTTCCGGAATCTTTGGCATTGGCAAGCACATTCTTTCTTTCGGTGTTAAGCTGTTTTAAGCAAAGATTGTCATAATCTCTGTCAAGCTGATAGAGTTCCTGAGTCTCTTTGATATTCTCCTGAATTCTTTCCATCCTGGCCATGGCCTGTGAATGGAGGAAAGTAAACTTTGAATATCCGTTTGCTTCTCTTACGCTCTCATCCATTTGCATGATGTTATCAACAATTTTCGCATACTGCTTAATGGATTCTTCAAGTTCATAATAGCTCTTGTCGTAGAAGTCCTTCATGGTTTCTTCGTACTTCTCGTCATTTGCCGTTATTTTTTCTTTAAGTGCTTTAATTTTTTTATCTATTTCCTCGGTAGATGCATAAATGACCGTATCGCCTTTTTTGACATCGTTGCCGGGCAAAACTCCGAATTTTTCAAATCGCTGATTGGTGGAAAAAGATATTTCCGCAACCTTTGGAACGACCTTGCCGCCATATGTCTTATAGGTAACCAGGTCTTGTTTCTCAGCAGCGTAATAATTGGCAGTAACCCCGACCGGCTCCACTAATTCTATACCTTCACTTAAATCGGTCTCTTTGCCGCAACCTGCCATCATGGACAAAGAAAGAGCCATTATACACAGTAAACTGATTGATTTTCTCATTCTCATTTCTTTAATACCTTTTCTCCTTCGGTAAGACCGCTTAAGATTTCAACTCTTTCGTCCCCCACAAGTCCGACCTCCACATAGCGGATTTCGCGAACATTCTCATCGGTCAATGTATAAACAAAGGATTTATCTCCCGCCTGATGAACAGTGTCCTTGGGAACAGACAAAACATGTTCCTTTTGAGCTATTACCACGGAAATGGTGCCCATGGTACCCATCTCGATTTCTGAGTTATTCGGACCGTCGTAAATGCTAAATAGCATTGTGTCTTCCCATTTATCCATTTCAAAAGGCATTACAAGATAATCTCCGGCGGCACTTGAATAAATAATCTTCATATCCGTTGCCACGCCCTCTTTAAAGAGATTCTTGTACTCTATGTTGTTTGAAGAGAACAAACAGTTGGAATCATCCACAATTGTCATAATAACTGTTCCCGCCTTAGATGTGGAACCTTCAAGATTTTCTTTTAATTTGAAAACCTTACCGTCCATGGATGCATACAATCTGCTGCTGTTTAACTCACCCTGCTTCTTTCTTAACTCTTCTCTGTCAAATTCAAGAGCATCGTTGATAAGCTGCCTTTCTCTGGCGTACTGTTTCTGAATATTGGCCACATCTTCTTTGGCCTGGGCTTCGGTGTCAAATCCGTTACCCATCTTTGCAACCCATCTGTCCTGAATCGCCAGATGTTCGTTGGTTTCCGAATACCCTAAAAGAAGCTCGTTTCTCTTAATCTTATACTTAAGCTCGTCAATGCTCTTTTGAAGAGCTTCTGAGGAAAGTTCGCATAAAAGGGTGCCTTTTTTAACCTTCTCACCTTCCTTCACATATACCTTGTCGACGTATTTGCCTGTCTGATTAAAAGAAACCTCCTGTGAATTGGTTTCAACATAAGTACAGTCAATTTTCCCCACCTGCGTAACATCATCATACGTAACCGGAATAAGATTAAAAGAAACTACATCCTCCTCGGAATCAACGACAACGAGCGGGACTTCCTTTTTATCTGTACATGCCGAAAAGCATAGCATAGATGACGCAAGTAAAAATGCACATAATATAGTTTGTTTCCTCATCGCAAATCTCCATTAATATCAATTTACAAAAGGTATTGTACTGTAACAGCGTACATATTTCCTATTAGTTATTGCTTTTTTTAGATAAAATCGTGCTAAATTGACAGAAAAACGTTTTACTCTTTCTTGAGCAACGCTCTTATTTGTTAGTGATTTTTTATATATTTTCACGAATTATTCTCAAATGAATAAAGCAGCAAAAAATGCTGTCTCCAAATGTCTGCATGAACAAGTTCTGCAGGCGCTTGACTCATTATTGCACACAAAAAGGGCGATGCCCGGAAAACATCGCCCTTTTACATTATTTAGTTAAAGCTGTATCTTACTGGTTAGCTTCGTCGATGTACTGCTTGTACATATCGCGGCATCCATCGATAATGGTAGAAATAGGATCGCAGCCGGGGCCGATCTTCCAAAGGAAAGGAGCACCCATATCAAGGTTAGGAATGATAGACTGTAATTCTACTTCAGAGTTCTTAGACATAAGCGGAACTGTTTCTTCACATGCTCTGCTGTCGAAGTTACCGGTACGTGTGGTGTTGATGTAAGGATTGTAATCTTCGTAGCCGGGAACGAACTCATTGTAAAGGCTGTATGCAAATGCACACTTCCAAGCTCTGTCAGCATCGTAGCAAGCAGGGATAATGCAAACGTTATCCTGTGCGGTCTGAACAAGCTTACCCTTAGGTCCCTTCGGGAACATTACGAAACCGAGTTCTTCGGGGTTCTCATAGAAGAGGTTGCCGGGTGTTGCGCAGTATTGCTGATCGATACAGAATGCGCATCCGCCGTTCTGGAACTGACCCTGGTAGTAATCCCATGAAGGAGCAGAACCATCTTCGCCTTCGGGACCATTCCAGTCATACTTGTCAAATATTGTACGAACCCATTCAAGAGCTTCCATAGTCTCGGGGGATTCGAATTCATAGGTGTACTTGCCGTCAGCGTCCTGTCCAACGAACTTACCGCCGTTAGAGAATACAGCTGCTGAAGTCATAACGCCTTCGTTTACGCCGATACCCCAGATATCGATGGTACCATCGTTATCGGTATCACGCTGAACCTTCTCAAGGATCTCTTCGAATGCTGCCCATGTCCAGGTATCATTCTTCTGCATGTCGTAAAGAGATTCGGGATCAACACCTGCTTCCTGAAGAAGGGTCTTGTTGAAGTAAACACCGGTTCTGGGCTCTGCCCAACCTGCACGGAATGCATAAATGCCGCCGTCAACGGTGTAAAGCTTGTGTACTCCGTTAGCCCATTTAGCTTCGGAGAAGTCAAGGCAATCAAGAGTGGAAAGGTCATATACCAAACCATTGTCGATTGCGGAAAGAAGTGTAGCATCACCTGAGTGAAGGGTGAATACGTAGTTCTTGTCGTCGCCGCCTGCTGTAGCGTAGTCAACGAAGTCCTGAGCTACTGAACCCCAGTCACCGATGGTTTCTGCGTGGATTTTGAAGTTGTAGGTTTCCTGGATCCAATCCTGATAAGCGTACTGAGCTTCTTCGAAGTCAGTCTTAGCTTCCTGTCTCTCGGGGTTGGAGAACCAGTCACGAATAATAATTTCAACGCCGCCTAAGTCGTATACGTTGCCGTTAGCATCCTTTAATACGGTGTAAGGGCTAACTTCTTCTTCAGGCTCTGTTGAAGCTTCAACAGAAGAAGTAGAAGTCTCTGTTGAAGATGCGGGTGCAGATGATGTAGAAGCGGGTGTCTTCTCACAAGCTGCAAAGCTCATGGTCATAGCGGCTGCCATAGAAGCTGCTAAAACCTTTTTTGCCATAGGCTTTCTCATAGTATTTTTCCTCCTATTATCTATATACTATAGTATCAAAAGTGACATATAAACTCTTCCGGGAGTGTCCCTTTCGATACATAATACATACAAACTTAAACGATTACTTAATCATTTTACTACATAAGGAATAAATATGGAAGCAAAAAAACGTTTTTTTTGTTACATTTTTATACCGGTGCTGGAAATACTTTCAACAAAGGCTCTCTGAGCGAACAGGTATACCACCAAAATAGGGAATACGATCATCAAAGTACCGGTTGCAAGTATCGCATTTGAATACTGCGTGGATACACCGACCTGAGCATTGGCACCGCCGCCCTGTATTCTGGCGATATATACGCCCAAGCTGTCTACCAGTCTTGATAACTCTGTACTGATCAAAGTGGTGTTGCCCAGGAATAATTTTGAATAAAAACCATCTGTCCACTGCCATACCAGTGAGAAAAGGAAGCATGAAGTGATAATGGGTTTAGCTTCGGGAAGCATGATGCGTACAAAGGTCTTAACCATGCCGCAACCATCAACATATGCAGCCTCTTCAAGGTCCACGGGTATATTTCTGAAGAACTGTCTTACAAGGTAAATATATAAGCCGTTCTTAAGTCCGCAACAGGTAAAACTCATCATGTAATAAGGAAGTGCGCTGCCTCGAAGGTTAATGCCCTGTCCTTTGATAAGCTTAACGATTCCCAGAAAATCCCACATGTTAAAGTGAAGATAAAGTGAACTTGAAAATGCCTGAGGAGGAATAATAATCATTCCGAGGACAAATGCAAACCACATCTTCTTAAGAGGGAACTTAAATCTTGCAAAACCATATCCTACCAATGTACACATAGCTGTCTGGATAATCGCTATGGAAAGGGATACGATAATGGAGTTCTTAAGACCCACTTTGTATTTCATAATCTCAGCCGCTATCTGGTAATTTTCACCCGTAAAATGAAGGGGAACCGAAATAACGATGGGGTTAAACAAGTCTTCTTTGGTCATGAAGCTTACGGAAATCTTATTAAACAAAGGAATAAGAATCAGGAAGCAAAGACCGAATAAAAGGATAAATCTGCAAAATCTTACAAATACGTTGGTAACATCTTTTCTAAAGAGGTAACCTCCGGACTTTCTGTTTCTGTCCCAATAGGTACTGTATTTTTGAACTTTAACTTTTTTAGTCATAGTAGTAAACCCCCTTAGAAATGAAGAAGGATGTAATTCCTATAAAGGCCGTAACAACAACGAAATATGCCCAGGCCATTGCTGAAGATAAACCGTAGTTAAGCTGAACGGTAAGTACTGTCTGAATCTTGTCCATAACGTCATTGTCAGATCTCATACTGTAGTCAACAACGGTGTAAATCCAGTTTACAAGGAAAATAGAGCTTATCATGGGGAAAGTAATCTTCCAAAGGCTCTCCCACTTGGTACATCCTTCGATATCGGCGGCTTCATACATACTGCTTGAAATAGTCTGAAGTCCGGATAAGAAGATAATAATCTGAATACCAGATGCAATCGCTATATCATAAATGTTTTCGATAATCTCAAATACCCATTCATAGGCTTTAACACCGATGCCTGTGGTTCTTAAGATCTCCTGAAGACCTGCGGTAATGTTAATATTTGATACCGAAGCATCTACGGTCGTAGCAATCTGTGACATCAACTGGTTGTTTTCTTCAAGTCCGAGGATAATACCCGAAGATATGATAACCGGAAGGAAGAAAACGGCTCTTACCAGCGCACGTCCTTTAAACTCCTGATTAAGTATAAGTGCAACAAAGAAGCTGAACACTATAATACCGAGGGAATAAAGAATCATCTGCAGGAATGTTTCGCCAAGCATTCTCATGTAATCGGGGTCGGTTCTGAAGGCGTCAAAGTAGTTCTTGATGCCGATCCAGTCCATGGTAACAGAGCCTGCGCCAAGTGTAACGTTACAGAAGCTCATATAAAGCGACTGGAACATGGGCTTAAGCATGAACAACAGGAAACCCAGTATAAAAGGTGATATAAACAGATAACCCGCTATCGCTTTTCTCTTCTGAAGACCCGCTAATTTGTTTTTTTGTTTCTTCATAATAAAAACTTACCTCTCGTAAATTGTATCTATCTGCTATCTGACTACCAGATAATCTCTGGCGGGAATCTTTACTCCGTTATAAGTGAAAGCTTCGTAACCGTAGTTGACATACACTTTGGTTCCGTCTTCGTAAACGGTAACTCTCACATCATTGTTAACCATGATATGGTCCTTAATGGTCTGGTTGAATACATGACCCATTTCGGAATTGTAACGGCTATAAATGGATTTAAATTCTTCTTCCCATTCGTCGAAATCAGAACCGTAATATTTGGAATAAAGAGTCTTCTGAAGAGTAAATGACGACTCTTTCATAAAGGTGAAGTTAAGGCCTGCTCCGTACTCGGCACAGGAAAGAAGCTCTTCTTCCTGATTACCGCATACATTAATGGGCATTCCGGTGTAATCCTTATAGCCGTGAATAGCTATCTGGTAGAAAGGAACGCACGCATCAAGGATGGTATACTCACTACCCTTTAAATCCATGGAGGTAATTATATCTGCATAAGGTACTGCGTATGCATTACCGCTGTTAATCATAATCTTCTGGCCGCTGTTATCAATCTCGATAAGCTTAGCAACCTGGCTCTCAAGAGCCTGCTGTCTGGAGGTGTATTTCTTGCGCCAGTAGTCGGAAGAAAGATCCTTACCAACATCCTGGAAAGAAACGTTTGCGCCGTATTTGGAAGCCGCCTTGGACAAATTACCCATAAGTTCCGGAATAATGTCACCGTGTAAAAGGAAGTAACTGTCAAGGCCTTCTCTTGCCGTATAAGTAACGGCACTGTACTCGTAAAGCTCTGCTCTCTTACGGCTTAAGAACTTCGCTGCATCTCTGTATGAGAAGAAACCGTTAAAGAGATTGGAGTCTTTCTCGTACTCAACCATACCGTCAAGATAAAGGTTAACACCAAGCTCATCAGCCTTAGCCGAAAGTTCTTTCAAATCAGAATAGGAACCCAGCGCGGAAACCTTTCTGATATGCTTCATATATTTCTGTTTAACACCGCCGTTACACCATCCGGTGTATTTGACGGAAAGATTAGAAACGCCGTCCGCTGTAATGCTTGAAATAAGATCTTTTGCTTCATCATAAGTGGTAAGAGGAAGCGGTCTTGAAACAGGAATACCTACAATCTGCTTAACCTTATCAACCGCACCCACGATTTCGACCGAAACCGGAGTGTTGGCATCGGTAACCTTAGTCATCTGCTCAGGATACTTAAGAAGAAGGTAATCTCTGTAATTCTTGGCCATATCTACGTAACTTCCGGAATCAACAAAGCTGTATGTCTGAGATAAAGTCTCATCGGGAAGGTTCTCAAGATATACGTATACATCCTGGTTGGCGTTGGCACCAAGGTCGAACTTTTCACGTGCTTTAATGGTGTAAACTGCGTTGACGTAGTTGAAATTACAGGTTCTTCCGCTAATGTCGGCACGAATAGCCGCATAAGGAGCACCGCCGTCAACAACACAAATGAAGGAATCCTTGTTGTCTGAAATACCGAACACGTTCATGTTGGCGATTGTGGTATGAACCACGTCTTTTCTTTCGATAGCCATGTCCCAGCCGTAAAGGTTGGAATAATAAACTGCCTGAGCCGCTTTACCGTTGTTAAAGTTAATAACGGAACCGCCGCCCTCAGGAACTACCATGTATCCCTCGGATTCATTGTTGCCTGCGCCAAAGTAAGGCAGAACGGAAATTGCTGTAATGGGATACTGTGTAGGGCTGTCAAGACTTGAAAGAGGAACTTCAACCTTAAGGTTGTCACCCTCAAGTCTGTATATTACGGAAACATTGAAAACAGGGTTGCTGTTTACCGCTTCGCGGGTATCGAGTTCTTTGTCTTCAATATACTCTTCGTAGGTGTAGCCGGCTGCTTCAAAGACCTTCTGAAGGTTGGCCTTGGCACTGTCCTTCTGACCGTCTCTCAGGATGTAAATGACTTCTGTCTCGAGAATGGGATAAGCTTCGAGAAGCGCATCCTTGTTCTTCTTGTCTGCAGCGCTGAGTTTATTGATATCAAGCTTTTTGTAAAACTGCTTAACGTTTTCTTTGTCGGAAACAGACATGTTATTGCAAAGCTCATCAAGTCTGTCTGCCTTACATACCGGAGGAATAATAAATTCCTTGGCTACTTTACCGATGGAGTAATCCACCTGAACGTAATCATCGCCCTTGGTAATGTCATAAATACCATTTAATACGCTGAGTGAATAGCTGTCGTATGTAGTATCAAGACCGGCATCGGTACTGTATGTTAAAAGCAAGGTGGACTGAAGTTTGTTCTTCTCTTCCATGATGGCTATGGCATCATCGGCTCCGCCTTCGGGAACGGAATGCCAAACCTTACCGGAGCTCTTAACCGTAACATCAAAGGTTGTAAGAACCGGGTTCATTTCGAACTTAAGGTATTTGTTCTCAAGGACGATAGGCTTATCATCACCGGAGTATGCCCTTACTTCAACAATATGCTCTTCTGTCTCTCTGTTTTGATAGTTCATGATAAAGAAAATCAGACCCGCAAAAATCAAAAGCATGACCGTCGGGAATATCAAGGCTTTCAGTTCCTTGATAATATTCATCTTTATCTCGTGTTTTCTTTCTTCACTGATAGGATTATATTTGCTCATGACTGCTCCAATACTTAATAAAGTTTACATTCTGTACAGCAATTCTTTTGCTATAGATACAAAGTATGCAACGCCCTGGGTTATCATACTGAAGAACAGCATCAACAGGAATATCATGACAAGCATTGCAAATACTGTAGCCACCAGGAAAATAATGTTCTTTCCGAAGGAGTATTCGTGAACCTGGCTCATACCGAGGATGCCGATGAAAGCAACCCATATCAGTGCTATCATTCCCACAACAGAGTAGAACTGCGCTTCTTCTGTCGTAATGAAGTTACTGAAAATCATAAGAGGTATGTTAATAAGCGAATAAGGTGTAAGCGCATAGCACGTAGCCATATACACCTGCCCCAGACGGCCTTTACCGTCAAAGAGTGTTGTAAGCGCCCAGTTACCGATTACGAACAATCCGAGAGGAATCAGTATACTTAACACATAAGTCAAGATATTAAGATCTTCCCAATAAACCCTGATAAAGATAAAGCTTGTATATCTTAATCTGAGGATACGTGTAAGGATTGTAATAAACAAGATGGTATTGGCTGCCGCATATGTACCGCGTCTTTCATGGGTAAGGTCCCAGAAACCGTCAATGGGATGGGTGGTACAATATAATGCAAACTTTAAGCTTTTTAAATAGCGCTGCCATTTTTCTTTGCTGAATAATGAAGCAAACATGCTGATTTCTCCGTTATCTTTTATACTTTAAAAATATCTGCGGTTGCAAATTCATACTTAATGGACTTAATCTTACCGATAATAGTGGGTACAAGGAAAAGAACAAGAAGTACAATTACAATAATAACTATATGGTCTTCTACCCAAATCTTACGGTATTGTCTGTATGCTTTGGAATAATTCTCATCGTCATATTTGAGTTTGAAGTATTCCATTGCGGTCTTATATTCTTTCTGTCTTAAGTATGCACGACCGATTCCGATATAAGCCAGGTCGTAGTTACCGTCATACTTAATAACCTGTTGCCAGTCACTAAGGGATTCGTCGTATTTGCCCTGGTCAAACTGTTCCATTGCGGAGAAAACAAGTTCACCGAAATTGGTAAGCGTAAATACTGTAATGGCACAATCAAGCTGGTCTAACACATAAATGTCATATCCGATGTGATCCAGTGCCACGGGATTTCTGAAGTAGCCGTCCATGTTACCGTTACCGCCACAGCAGAAAAGCAATCTTCCCTGATTGTCGTATGAGAAAAGTCTGCCTCGGTTTTTGTCAAGGCACACAAATACTTCATTGGGGAACGAAGTAATATCTATAAACTGAGAAGGGCCGCTCATGCCGCCGCCGGAACCCATGTAAATGTCGCCGTATACAGGGAATTCACCATCGCAGTACACACCGTTTCTTACAAGAATATCAGAACCGAGAAGGTTAAGAAGTCTTGTGTTCTGGCCTGTACCGCCCTTTAAGTCTTCTTCCGAAACAGCGCCCGCACATGCATAAATGAATCCGTCTTCATTGATGTATACGTTACTGTACTCGGTAGGAACGAAAGACTCCATTTTCATGAGCTGTTCCTGAGAAGCGAATTTCTTCCAGATGTAGTCAAGTAAATTGTAGGAAGCCGGAGGTGCACCGTGGAAGTTGGTGAATGTTCCGTCGTTTTCGTACTTCAAAAGACCTTTGTTAATGCCGACTGCAACTGCATAAACACGCTCAGCGGTATCAACCACAAGTTTGGAAGGTGCAAATGCAAGGTCCTTATCAAGTGAGGAATCTTGGGGCTTGCCAAATTCCGTGATGTAGTTAAAGTCTTTATCAAGCTTTAATATTCTGGCATTTCCCTTGTCTGCCACGAAAATATTTCCGTCTTCGGAAATTGCAATGTCGGTGGGTGTTGAAAAGTTATTGTCACCGCTTATGCTGTCTCCGTTAAAGTGATCGTAAATCTCAACAACTTCAAGGGATTCTCTCGAATTTCTTTTCAGTTTAATGATTCTGTTGTTACCTGAATCGCAAAGATAAAGAAAATTGCCGTGTGAAGTAATTCCCTGAGGATTCTGAATCTTTTTGTCAAGATTTAAATCCTTCCAGGTAAATGTTTTGCAGGGTTCGTAGAAGTCGGGGGTATCCTGAACATCTCCCCAGTAGTCGTAGTTGTATGAATAGCTACGCTCTACCGCATATGAACTTAAGGAAACAGAACCTGCCAAAATCACGCTTGCAAGCGCCAAGGCTCCGACTCTTAAAAACTTTTTTTTCATAAATGTCTCCATCCCGTTTAGAATAATTACCGATTAATCTTTAAGTCCGGAGCTTGCCATTGTTTCAAGGATCTGGCTCTCGGAGAAGACGAATATTACAATCGGAACAATCATAACAACTACAAGTACCGCAGCCTGCTGACCGGTACGGGCGATACCGCCGAGACCAATCTGGTTAAGCGCGTATACCAAAGTTTTCTTTTCTTCGGAATAAATGTAAGTTGCCGCTCTGTCGTTCCAAAGTCTTTGAACCGAAAAGATGATAAGTGTCATCCAAGCGGGTTTAACGTTAGGCATAACAATCTGTGAGAATACTCTCCACTCGCTTGCACCGTCAATCTTGGCCGCCTCGATAAGGGAGGTGGGAAGTCCTTCCATGAACTGCTTCATAAGGAAAAGACCGATGGGTGCCGCAAAAGCGGGAATAATGATTGCCCAGTATGTATCAATCCAGCCCAACCAGTTAAGGATAAGGTAGTTGGGAATCTGTGTTGCCCAACCCGTAAACATAAGAGCGGTTGTGGCAAGTTTAAAGAATCCTCTTCCGCCGGGGAATTCATATTTTGCAAGAACGAAGGATGCCATCGATGCTACAATCAAGTGTCCTGCGGTACCTACAAATGTAATGAATACCGTATTAAAGAGGTATCTTGAAAATGATACCCAGGATTTACCCATAGTGATAAACAAATCGGAAAAGTTATCAAGTGTGGGATGCTGCGCAAAAATTCTCGGAGGGAATCTGAAAAGTTCATCCAAGGGCTTTAACGCATTGCTCACCGCGAATATAATCGGGAAAGCCATTATATAAGCCATGAGAATAAGGAAGATGTACAAAAGCACGTCACCGCCGATTGAACGGTTGGGCTTTCTTCTCTTTATCATCGGCTTCTTGTATTCTTTTTCAACTTCTACTTTTTTCTTTTTACTCATGTCAGGTTCCTACTCTTCTTAACAGACTCTGAATTGCTTTATTACATAAAATCATCAACAAGAACAAAATTGTAGCTATCGCACAGGCGTAACCCATTTCAAATCTTGAATAACCGTAGTCGAAAAGGTGAGTTACAATCGTACGGGCCGCATAGTCTGTACTGGGGTATCCGCAAAGTGCCATGGTAACGTCGCACACGCCGAAGGACTGTGTAATGGTCATAACCGCACCGAACAAAAGCATGGGCTTCATGTTGGGAAGGGTGATGTACCAAAGTTCCTGCCAGCGGTTCTTGATACCGTCCATGTAACCGGCTTCGTACTGAGAACCGTCGATACCCTGAAGACCTGCTACGAAGGAAAGGAATCCTGTACCAAGGCTCATCCAGAGAATAACTATCATACAGATAGGTAACATGTATGCAGGGTTGATAAGCCAAAGAATAGGAGTGTCAATAACACCGATATTCTGTAAAAACGCATTTACATATCCGTAAGCATCGCCTCTGAAGAAAATAGAGAAAATCGTGTAACATGTACCTGCGATTGAGGGTGCGTAGAATATGATAACCGCAACGGAACGGACCATTCTGGGAAGCTCGTTGATAAGCCATGCAAAAAGGAAAGACATGATGTATCCGAGAGGTCCCGTTACTATTGCTATAATAAGTGTATTCTTAAGGCCGATAAGGAATACGTCGTCCTGAAGAATAAGGTTGATGTAATTGGCAAAACCAAGGAATCTCGGAGGCTCCAGAATATTGTAATAGGTGAAGCTGAAATAAATGGAAGCCACAACCGGGAAAATGTAAAACATTGCAAACAGTATTGCGAAGGGTAAAAGGAAGAGATAGCAGTTCTTACTTCTCTTTGCCTTCTTCCAGGCAACCTGCATATTGTGTTTTCGTAATGCAATATATTTGCTGAAAAACTCTTTCATCTGCTCTCTCCTGCCTTAATATTCTATACTCAAGCCAAACTCTTTACGCTTCTTGATAATCTCTTCGTCTATCTTAACAGCGTAGTCGATAATGGTCTCTCGAGAATCGTCTTTTTCGTTGATACACTTTCTGATGGCATTGGAGATATGACGTCCGGTGTAATAACCGCCGGGTACTTCTCTGATACCTACCGTCTGGTCCCACTGCTCATTTAATACCTTAATGTCATCCACGCTCCAGGAAAGGCTTGAGAAAGCATCTCTGTTGGCGGTAGCATAACGAGCGGAAGAACCGAGAAGTGCTTCAATTTCACGACCGAATCTTACCTGAACTTCAGGCTTAGCCCACCACTTCATGAACTCCCATGACTTCTGCTTGAGGCTGTCATTGTCTGTCTCAATCATCATGGTAGCGGCTCCGGCAATAAAGTCGGAACGATCGATGTAAGTGTTGCCCTTCTCATCAACCTTTTCGGTACCGGGGATAAGTGTGAAGTCCCAAAGTCCTCTGATTTCGGGTGCGGATACCATCAAAGTGTTGTATGCGGAGTATGCCTGAATACCTATAGGCATTTCACCGGATCGGAAACGGCTTACAAAGTCATATATTGTAGGAAGACCGTAGTCGTTAAAGTATTTAACGTAATCATCGAATGCCTTAATGGCCTGTTCGGTATCAACCGTGGTCTTGTTGCCCGCTTCGTTGTACATGTCTCCGCCGTACTGGAAAAGAAGGGAGAAGTACATGTTAAGGTCAGGCATGTTACTCATGGTAGCTGTTGCTGCGGAACCGGCACTGCTGGAACCTGCAGCTGTAGGGATACCTACAGATAAGTTGTTACCCTGAATGGTGGGAAGAATCTCAATGAACTCTTTCCAGGTATTGGGTACTTTGAGTCCCAATTCATCAAGTACGTCCTTACGATAGAACATAACGGTGAAGGTCTGTGTCTCGGGAACACCGTAAATGTGGTCGTCAAGTCTGTACTGCTCGTAAGAGCTGGGTGAATAATGGGATAATACTTCTTTGTAATCGGGGAACTGTGTAATGTCTACCGAAGCTCCTCGAAGAGCGTAGTCTACAGGAATGTTGGAACCTACGGAAAGAACTACGTTGGGTCCTCTTCCGGCAAGAACCGCATTAAGAAGCGCATCCTGTGTAATAACCTCTACGTTAACCTTTATGCCGCTGTTGGGAATAAAGTCGTCGTCAATCATTGCCTTAAGGATGGTACCCTGGTCACGACCGGTAAGTACCCATACCTTAACGACTTCATCATCGCCGTCGGTATAAACGTCGCCGACTGCATTGTAATCTACAAAGAATGAAGCAACGAAGGACTTAATCTCATGCCAGGACTTGGTAAAGAAATTAGCCTTCTCGTGCTTAACGCTTGCCTCGGTACCGGATACGGTGATGTAGTCGATATCGAGTTTGGTCTCACTCATGTTGAGCTGAGCGGTACCAAGTGAAGTGATATTGTCTTTGAAAGTAATAAATTCTACTGTAATCTTCTGAGGTTTCTTGCAGAATCTTTCAAGCTGGTTGGCAACGGTCTGGGCTGTTGCAATCTGATCTGCTTTCTGTCCCGAATAAGCAACCATGTCATCAACTATCTTGTAGAGGTTTCTGTACTCAAGGTCGAGTGCTTCCATAATCTCGGGATAGTTGGTGTTGATACGATAGTCACGATATTTGTCGGGGTTGGCTCCGGTATAAACAAGGAGCTTTCTGTATATCTGGTTAAGTCTGTAAGTAGACTCTTCAAGGTCTGCAAGGATAGGTCCGACACCGCCGAGTGTAGCTTCAAGTCTGATAGTGTGCTTACCTTTGGTAAGATAGAAATTGTAAGGGTTGCCTTCAGCATCGGCTACGTCTCTGCAAATCCAGTCGTTGGCATATTCAAAAGAAATCTCTTCCATTTCCTTGAAAGGAACTTCGCCGTCGATGTAAATCTTACGGTTGGATACGTAACCTCTCTGATAGTTCTGACGGCCCTTAACCATAATATTGTAGAAACCGTCGGCAGGAACTTCAAATTCCCACTCAATCCACTGACCGGTGGTCTTCCATGCATCACCGCCCACATAGTTAAGAACGGTGTTGGTAACACTGTTGGGCTGAGTGGTGGGTGAAGATCTGTCATATTTTGCATAAAGTGAAGATTCTGAACGAAGTGTTGAAGTCTCGCCCTGAATAACAGTCACGAAGTCGCCGGTAGATGCGGCATTTGCAGGCTGTTTTGCAAGGTATTCCTCGTAGGTGTCTTTGTGAACTACGGGCACAATTTCGAGTTTTCTGATAGCCATGGGCTCGTTGATGGCATTAAGAGTAATGGTATTCTCACCCTTTTCAAAATAGAACTTAAAGGGATCCATTTCATAACCGAGTTTATCTGAGAAATATGAAGACTGCCAGTCGTACTCTTCAATCTGTGAAGGGCGAATTTCATTGCCCTGATTGTCGACGCGCTTCTCTCCCGCATCTTTCCAAATACGGGTAAAGTTAAGATTCAAAGCATCGTCAAAAGGAAGTTCACCGTTTACGTAGAAAGCGCGCTCTGCGGCCACACCTCTGGACTCGGTGACAAGATATTCCATATAAACATTGTAAAAACCTGCTTCAGGAACATTTACGGTGTAGGTAATGACAGACTCAGTGTCAGTGAAAAGGCACTTGGGCTCGTCATGGAAATTGGTATATACGGAAATGTTTCCGTCACCTTCATAAGAATATAAATCTACATCAATAGTCTTCTGGGGCTCTTTGGCATCGGAATGGTTCTTTAAATAGCCTTTGTAGGTTCCGGTTCTTTCAAGTCCCACTACGTCCTTACCAAGATCGTATCCTTCGTATTTGTCGGAATAATTCTTAACCTTGCGCATGGACAAAAGAACGCAAAGCACAACTATTGCCGCAATTACTGAAAGAACAATTGTAAGGGTTTTCAGGTTTTTACTCATAACATCCTCCGAAAAGGTAAAAAATTGTACATAAATATATAAGCATTATGTCACTTATAAACAAAAGATTAAACGTTTTAGTAAATTTCTTCTTGTGATATTGTGCTTTTTTTTTCTCAAAATTTGCTTTTTTGTATAAAAGATGCAAAATCTAGCAAAATCTGCTATTTTGCGAACACATAGAAGCAAGGCTTGGGCTCGTAATTCTCATCAAAAAGAAGAGGCATCTGAGGAAGTCCCGTGGTATTGCCGCCGCCTACGTTGGATTTGGACTGGAGCCAAGAGTAGTGGTCAACCGTTCCCCAGAAAGTAATACCGTCGAAATTGACATCTTCTTTTTTGGAAGCAGCACCGATTGCGAATACCAGCATATTGTAACGCTTCTTAAGTTTTTCGTTTTCCGCGTCCTTCTGACTAGCATCACCCTTGTAGTCGGAACTTGCGGAAATGTCCACTTCCGTCATCTGAACATGTCCCACCACCTTACAGTAAGCCTTGATGGCTGCCTCAATATTATTGGCAGAGGGATTGTCCATTCCGTAGTGAGCCTGCATACCCATGGCGGAAATTCTGGTGCCTACGCCGGGCTCGCCTTCTTCGGCCTTAACCGCTTCAAGAAGTTTAACGATTCCCTGAACCTTGTCGAGGTTAGCGTCATTGTAGTCGTTATAGTAAAGCTCCAAATCCGCAGGAGCGTATTTATTGGCATATTTGAATGCGTTAATGATAAATTCGTTGCTTTCGTAAACGTGCCACCAGCTTGAGTTGCTGCCGTGTCTGTCTTCGGAAAGCTTCTCGTTGGGATTTTCATTGTCACTTCTGTAGGTGCAGGTTGCATCACTTATTGCTTCATTGACAACATCCCATCCGTAGAACATTCCCTTCCACTCGCTGTCTTCGCCGGTGAAATGGGTAAGAACGGTGGATATATACCACTCAAGACGCTTGTTCATGGTGTCCTTGTCCACATAAGGCTTAGTCTTGTCGTAATCTTCATGGAAGAACCATTCGGGAGTCTGGGAATGCCACAAAAGAACATGTCCTCTTACCTTAATTATATTGTCGGGATTTTCTTCGTTCCATTTTTTAATCTTTTTAAGCATTCTTTCGGCTCTTGAGTAATCGAGTCTCGGAACCAGAAGGTCTTCGCCGTTAAAAGAAACTGTAGTGGTGCTCGCAGGTTTGGAAAGACTGTAGTTAAACAAAGCATCGGGCTTTAATTCATTGCCGAATGTAACCGCATTGAAATGAGTGGTGATAATCTCCCATACCTTGGGATCCGCAAGTTCATTCTCGGTAGCGGCACAGCCCACGAAACATCCCATGTTCTTCTGAACACAGTCTTTTAATATAAGGTCAGCAGGCTTCTCATCTTCTGCCACCGTTTCGGAAACGGAAGTCTCTGAAACTGAGGTCTCTTCTTTAACTTCTGCGGAAACGGAAACCGAAGTCTCGTCCGAAGAAGCCGAAACGCTTCCGCTTTGTGCAGTTTTGTCACCGCATGCGGTAAAAAGAAGGCTGCATGAAAGCACTAATGCAATAATACCTGTAATTTTTCTGTTAATCATATTATTTACCTACCTCTGTTGCATAAAACTATTAGCATAATCTTATTCTATTTATTAAAATTGTATAAATCCAACCATTTTTTGCTTATATTTCGTCATGTCTTGCTTTTCAAACTTCTCAATTTTTGCTATAATCAAAAACACAATAATGGGAAAAGGGTTTTTTTGTTGAAGGCAACAGTCCCAAATGTGCATTTTACTATAGCCGTTTTGTTGCCTCGGAGGTTAATTTTGTCTACACGAAGCGATTTTAAAGAAGACTTTAACTATTATCAGATAAACAACGACTGGAACGGTTCCCGCAATCTTCACGACACTGAGGAACTTGTGGACTTCTGGCAGAATACATCCCATCGTATTTGGATGAATGAGCAGACATTTTCTTTTGCCCCTCACTGGCATACCGCCATGGAGATTATATCCCCCGTTGAGAACTATTACGATGCCCGCGTAAACGGCGAGGACTACAGGCTCAACCCCGGCGATATCTTCATCATTCCTCCCGGAGAAGTGCACGAATTGACCGCTCCCGAATGGGGAAAACGTTTTATCTTCCTTATGAATATTACTTTGATAAGCCGTCTTAAGGGTTTTTCGGGTATTCAGTCCATCCTTTCGCATCCTCTTTATATTACAAAGGAAACTTATCCGAAGATTTACGAAGACATTTATCAAATATTGCTACAGATTCGTAATGAATACTTTAACAACAACGATTATGCGGAACTTACCATTCAGTCTCTTCTGCTTAATATGTTCGTTAAGATAGGTGAGAACCACAATAACGCGGACGAGCTCTTCCCCAACGTCCGTCTTTACAAGCAAAAAGAATACGTTCAGAAGTTCAATCAGGCTCTCGAATATATAGACAGTCACTATATGGAAGACGTATCCCTTGAAGACGTTGCCGACCAGATAGGCTTCAGCAAGTATCATTTTTCAAGACTTTTCAAGCAATACACCGGATATACGTTTTGCGACTATCTTACCTTCAGACGCATAAAGGTTGCGGAGGATTACCTGGCAAGCCCCGACTACTCCATTACGGAAGTGGCCATGCAGGCGGGATTCTCCAGTATTTCCACCTTCAACCGTCTGTTTAAACAGCAAAAGAACTGTACTCCCAGTGAGTATCGTTCCAAGAACAGCGGATCCAAAAAAAGAACGCACTAGCATGTGCGTTCTTTTTATATTAAGAATCAAGTATTATATCTGTACTCAAAATCGGTAAATAAGGCACTTCCGCCGCATTCTTTGGTAGCATAGACAAAAAGGCCGAATCTTGCGCCGCAGAAATGATCGAGTCTAAACTTAAGATTGTGGGAGGGACCTACCTTTACCCATCTTCTGTCCTTCATGTAAAAGAAATCGAGCTTGTCCTGCATATCTTCAAATACTGCCTTAAGGCATAAAGAAACAACAGGTCCTGAAAGCTTAATCTTCTCGGTAACTGTGCCCGGCATATAGTCATTGCCGTTGTCTCTGCAGTCGTTCTCGGATCTTATAATCTTAACAAGGAAATACTCTCCGGTTTCTTTGGTAATGCCTACCAGTCCGTAAAGTCCCTGCAATGCACAGATACCCGCCACATCACCCTCTTTAAGTGCGCTTGCGTCAACGGTAACCTCAGCCTCGCATCTGGGATACATCATGCGCTGCGTAAGTGTATTGCATGCATGGGTAACATTTATGGAGAGCTTGCCCGTCTTAATCTTAAGTCCGCCTTCGGGCAAAATGCTCCAAAACTCCTCGGAAGGCTTATGATTCCACTGCCACTGAACTTTCAGTGCGGGATGCTCACCCAATGATTCGTCGTATTTAAAAGAATCCGAAGTATAAACAGGCTCATATCTGTAATAAGGACGGCTGCTGGCAATTTCCATATTACGGGGAACCTTGCCGCCTACTCCGAATACCGGGAATCCGTCTTTCCAGGTAACGGGCACGATTACAGGGATACGTCCCACCGCACCGTTGTCTCTGAACAAAATCGAATACCATTTGCCTGCGGGAGTATCAACGATACCGCCCTGAGCAACGCCCATGTTGAAAAAGCCCATATCGTCATTTAAGACTTCTCCGCCGGTAAATTCTCCGTCAAGAGAATCCGCCGAAAGGCACACTTCGGAACGTCTTCCCACACCGGGCTTCTCCCAATGTATCAAAAACAGATAATATCTGCCGTTAATCTTGTAAAAATGTGAACCTTCATATCCGAGACCGTCAACGGAATCCACAGCTATAACCCTGTCAAGTCCGCCTTCAAGAGGACCGGTTAAGTCCTTGTCAAGCTCTACCAGGCGAATCTCTCTGTTGCCGGATACTATATAATTGCGTCCGTCATCATCAAAAAGAAGGGAGCAATCGTGATAGTATCCTTTTATCTCGCTCTTCTTCCAGGGGCCTTTGATATCGGTTGCCTTAAAAAGATAGGTCTTTTGGGTACCGTGACTTACGAATACGGCATAGAAAGTTTTGTTGTGGTATCTTAAGCAAGGCGCCCACATGCCTCTGCCGTAATTGGTAAACTCATGCTCAAGACGCTCTTCCTGGGTATTGTCAAGTTCATTGAACAAATGGCCCACAGGCTCCCAGTTCACAAGGTCGTATGACCTCAGCAATGCTCCGCCGGGAAAAAAGTGCATGGTGGTGCTGAGCATGTAGTATGTATCATCTACACGAATTACGTCCGGATCCGGATAATCTGATTTAATTATTGGATTGTAATCGCACTCTCTCAAAATAAACTCCGTCTTTATCCTATCTGACTATTCCGAAGCCAAGAATCGTAAAGTTCTTGGTCCAATCGTCAAGTCTTACCTCAATGTGTCTTCTTCTTAACTCTCCGCCTCTGAACACAATAACCGCATTGCTGTGGCACCAGCCTACAACATGAGGATCGTAATTAAGCACTTTCTCGCCATCCACATACACAGACGCTGTTCCGTCTGCAGGGTCTGCCGAATCCTTAACCACAATAAACAAAGCGGTACACTCCACATCCATTGAAAAAGGTGTGGTATCGGGATTGGAACCTTTATGCATCCAGTTATTGACAAAGGTCTTGGTATGTGTCAGATCAAGGTCCATTTCAACCGCCTGAACCACTTCATCGGTATCAGAGAAAGAACCTGCATCCACAGTCACAAAATCCTCCGAACAAGCTCTGTCAAAAAGTTTAGTATTCTCAAACTCACCGCCGATGGGAGGTTTGATAGCCGTTATATCAACTTCTTCTTTGTCCGGGGAAGAAGTATCCGCAATCTTTAAAAGATTGATAATACCGTCAGCCATAATGCGATGACCGATATTGGTGGGATGGAAGCAGTCATAGAAAAACTGGCTTTTCTTGACCACCCTCTTGTCATCTTTATAAGTAAACTGGTCCACTACGCTGTCAAGTGTGCTGACCATGGGAAGATTGTAGGCATAGCCCACGGGATTAAGTCTTTCCTGAAGATTCCAGTCATTGGAAAATACAGCAAATATCAAAATAACGGCAGGCGCCCCGGGACCGTTGTAAATCTTACGTACAAGGGAGTCATAGCACTCGCCTTTGGTCTCATCGCCTTCATCATTGACGGCAAACTCAACCACTACCACATCGGGAGTAACGGCACCGTTTCTGAGTATATCTCTTTCATATCTGCAAAGTCCCAGTTCGGAAGGAGTTCCTCCTATTCCGCCCTTGATAAAATGAACATTGTCCTCATAGCCTCTGCCCGCTATATCGCAAAAGCCCCGGAAAGTCTTATAAGCATAGCATTCTGTGTTAATGGGAACCGCTCCGGCGCCCTGAGTAATGGAACCGCCTATAAAAGCTATGGTAACGTCTTCGCCTCTTCTGGCTTTTTCAAAAGCCTTCTTGATACGAACGTTATTGCCCTTATTCATAAGGGATTTCTCTATAATGGCTTTGTACTCGGGAGAATCAAAATTGACAGGATTGTCATCTTCTTCGGCAGGTGCAGTAAAGCCATCATTCAGATAAAGTCTTACAGTAACATTGGCAAAAGAACCGCCCTTGTCAAAATGGAACCTTATCTGTCCGGGAACATTGTCATCATCCGACCAGTCCACATCAGAAAAAGGAATAAGATATTCCATTCCGTCACCTGTTACCAAAGCTTCTATACTGGTACCGGAAACATAGGGATTGGTCTTGCCGTACATCTGAAAAACAAACTTAACATCTGAACCGTCATCAGACTCTATGGTGACACCGATTGAATGAACCAGCTTTTTCATGGATTCAACGGTCTTGAGTAAATCAATGACACTTTTGTCAGAAATTCCGCCCACAAGTCTTGCGGAATCCAGAAGTCTTCCGTCACTTTCGAAAATATAGCAAACTCCCGTGCCGTCGGGCATGGGCGAGGCAGCAATCCTCTTATTACGCATTATGCAAAATCCGGGACGTTTTTTGGTAGGATCTTTGGGGGCCATGGGGCCGCCCTTCCCGAATACAACTGTTGAAGACATAAAAATATACTCCCTTTTTTACCAAATTTTGTATCTGCCGCTGAGCGCAAGGAATGCAAAGAAATAGAGAATATTGTCGTAATATCTTCTTTCGCCTTTTCTCATGGGCATTCCAAAAAACTTATTAACCCATTCGCGGGCAACATCGTCAAGTTTGGTGGCAAGTACGCTCTCCGCAACCGTTGCGGTAATTCCGAAAGGATGAAGAGCCTTGTCGCCTGCAATTCTTCCGTCAACTTCATATATGTGATAAGTGTCCGCTCTCATATCGTCAAGAAGGGCACGCTGAATATTGTAAGCCGCCTTAAGCTGACCCACATCTGTCTTAAACCACTCATAGTCAAGACCGATATTGGCAACCGTTCTGTAGGAATCCGAATAAAACCAGTCATGACGGTCCTTGGACCAGGGAAGCTTCATCTTGAGAGGACTTCCGTCAAACTCAGCATATTCTGCACAAAAACCGGTGACAGGATGACATGCCTTTACAAGATAATCCCTTGAAACGCGTGATGCTTCCTGCCAGAATTCCCTATCCTCAGAAGGTCCCCACTCCGCAAACAGCTGATAGAAATGAGGCAAATGGTAAGAAGGATCGGTAAAACCGATACCGGGCACAAATAAAATCTGATGATTCTGAGAGTTCATCATAGGTGCGCCGGCTCTGTCACCTTTTCCTTTGTGTATCATTGCGCTTAAAATAGCACGGGCCTCTTCTGAATAATTGAAAATGCCCTCTCCGTCGCCCCATCTGTGGGATGCAAACAAAAGCGCCATGGCAAAATATTCTTCACCATCAGGTGCCGGGCCGTAAGCGTTCTTTTTACCGTCTAAAGCACAGGACCAGGCAAAATAACCTTCATTCTCGCCTTCCGACATCCACATGTAGGTCTTGGCCCACTTCCAGATACGGTCGAATTCCTCATGCATGTCGAGCTGAACGCAAAGCATCATACCGTAAGACATACCCTCAGTACGGGCGTCGTTATTGCCGGTATCCACGATATACCCCATATCGCTTCCCGCCTCAAAATAAACGCGGTCATCGCCAAAGAAATATTCCTGTCTGATTTCCTCGAGTCGCGCATCGATTTCGGATTTGGGAATACCTACCTCTTCGAAAACATTCCTGTAGCTTCTTGCGTCCATAAACAAATCCCTTCTCTTTACGAACATAGACATACCTTGCCTATACTAAGTCCGATTTTAAGTCAAGTTTACCGAAGCAATTTATCCTTCGCTCTTTACATCTTGCCAAAAACTTATCATCTTTTGCCAATTATGAAAAAAGGTAAAGACAGAAATCAAATACTTTGTTATCATTGACAATTGGAAGGAGCAATATATATGAAGAAAATCGTTTTTCTGCTCATTTCTTTTGTTTTATCTGCGACACTTGCCGCCTGTGGCGACACATCTGTCACAACAGTTTCATCTTCTGCGACCGACAGCGATGAGACTGTATCAAAAGAAAACAATACCAATATAGAAGGAGAATCTGAAATGGATCGAATTTTTGAACTGACAAAAGGCTATAAGACCCGCGGCAACACCAATCCCATTATGACCCAGGCTTTTGGTGCGGACCCTTTTGCTTTGGTCGTTGGTGATGAAGTCTACATTTATATGACGGCCGATGCCTTTGAATATGATTCCAAGGGCGAGATTAAAGAGAACTCTTACAGCCAGATACGCACCATTCATGTGGTGTCCACCAAAGATTTCAAGAATTTTACGGACCACGGCGAAATCCCCGTGGCAGGCAGCAACGGACTTGCAAAATGGGCTCACAATTCATGGGCTCCCGCTGCAGCAATGAAAAATATAAACGGACAGGACAAATTCTTTTTATACTTTGCCGATAACGGCGGCGGAATCGGAGTCCTTGAAGCCGACTCTCCCGCAGGTCCCTTCAAAGACCCTCTCGGCAAGGCACTCATAAGTCGGGATGTTCCCACCTGCGCTTCCGTTCTTTGGCTCTTCGACCCCGCAGTATTGGTGGATAACGACGGTTCCGCCTACATTTATTTCGGCGGCGGTGTTCCCGAGGGCCGAGATGAATTTCCCGGCACCGCACGTGTTGCGAAGCTCGGCGATGACATGATAAGTCTTGCATCCGACCCTGTAGTCATCGATGCCCCCTGTCTTTTTGAGGACTCAGGCATCCACAAATACATGAACAAATACTACTACTCCTACTGCACCAACTGGACCGTATCCCCCGAGAGCACTCAGAAATACGGCTTCACCAACGGCGAAATTGCCTACATGGTAAGTGATTCTCCCATGGGTCCCTTTACTTTTGCCGGCAAGCTCTTAGAGAATCCCGGTACAGCCTGCGGTCTTTACGGCAACAATCATCACGCAGTATTTGAATTCAAAGGTCAGCAGTACATTGTTTACCACTCTCGTTGTCTTGAGAAACACATGGGTGTTGAGAAAGGCTATCGCGCCACTTTCATAAACGAAGTTACCACCAATCCCGACGGCTCCATCAAGCTGGTTCGCCAGAGCAAAGAAGGCATCAACCAGTTAATCTGTAAAGATGCCTATGCCGTTAACAGTTCAGTTTGCGTATCACAGATGGTAGGTACTAATTCCGTGGCTCTTGACCCTTCTTTGGGCTATAAAGACATGGTTCTCGGTGACATTAACACCGGCGACTTTACAGAGACTACCGGCGTCGATTTCTCAGATGTTTCAGCCAAATCCGTCACTATTACCGCCAAAGCAGACAAGGGTGTTAAAGGTTCTGTATACATCAGAGTCGATTTTCCCAACAAATCCAACATTTGCCGAATCGACATCGACGGAACCGGCGAATACACCTCTTACACCGCCGATTTAAGGGAAGAAATAACCGGAGTTCACTTCGTATACTTCGTATTCGACGGTGAAGATTTTACCGTTAAGGACTGGCGGTTCAACAAATAACAAGCATAATATTAAGCGGTAAGGCTCTATGTCTTACCGCTTTTCCGTTTTTTTCTTTTATCAAAAGAAAAAGCCTCTTTTAACGCAATAAATGCTTGCATCAGAGGCCTGTTTATGATAATATTCTTTTTGTCGCGTAGACAAGCCGGCGTGTCGGAATGGCAGACGAGGCAGACTCAAAATCTGTTGTTGGCAACAACGTATGGGTTCAAGTCCCATCGCCGGCATTTTAAAAGCTTATGCATTATCCTGCATAAGCTTTTTCTTTTGTCTTTATATATTTTCTATCTGCCAGTCTATGGGTGTTAAGCCGTTTTCTTTTAAAAATTCATTGGCCTTCTTAAAGTGACCGCAGCCAAAGAACCCGTTGTATGCCGAAAGCGGGCTTGGATGAACCGTTTCAAGCACCAGGTGTTTTGGGTTGTTAATAAGCGTTTTTTTGGCCCTTGCATTGGACCCCCATAAAAGATACACCACAGGCCTGTCCTGGGCGTTTACGGCCCTTATAACGGCATCAGTGAACTGTTCCCAGCCTTTTCCCTTATGAGAATTGGCTGCACCGCTTCTGACGGTCAGTACGGCGTTCAAAAGAAGGACTCCCTGATCCGCCCATTTAACAAGATAGCCGTTATTGGGTATGTAGCATCCCAATTCCGTGTTCAATTCTTTGTACATATTCTGCAAAGAAGGAGGAGTCTTAACCCCGGGAAGAACCGAGAAACTCATGCCATGGGCCTGCCCCGGCTCATGATAAGGGTCCTGACCTATAATAACCACTTTAACGTCCTTTACAGAAGTATGTTCAAGAGCCGAAAAAATCTTATCGGAAGGCGGAAAAATCTCTCTTGTTGAGTACTCTTCTTTTACAAAATTATAAAGTTCCCTGTAATAGGGTTTTGAAAATTCGGGTTTCAGGTATTCGAGCCATTCATTCTCTATCATGAAAGCTTCCTCCTGACCGAAATGCCCTTGTCGTTTAAATAATCCTTCAAATCCGCTATTGCCAGCTCCTTAAAGTGGAACAGGCTGGCAGCAAGAGCCGCATCCGCATGACCGTCCACAAAAGTATCGTAAAAGTCCTGTTTGGAGCCTGCTCCGCCCGAAGCAATGACCGGAATATTGACGGAATCCGACACAAGTCTTGTAAGTTCATTGTCAAATCCGTTCTTGGTACCGTCCTTGTCCATGCTGGTAAGAAGAATCTCTCCTGCGCCAAGGTCCACAGCCTTCTTGGCCCACTCTACAGCATCTATGCCCATATCAATTCTTCCGCCGAACTTGAAAATATTCCAGCCGCTTCCGTCTTCTCTTCTCTTGGCATCAATGGCAAGAACCACGCACTGGCTTCCAAACTTATCTGCAGCTTCTGCGATGAGCTCGGGTCTCTCGATAGCTGCAGAATTCATTGCCACCTTATCTGCACCCTCTCTGAGAATAGCTCTCACATCCTCAACTGTTCTTATGCCTCCGCCCACTGTGAAGGGGATAAATACCTTTTTGGCAACCTCTCTTACCATGTCAGCCACAGTGGCTCTTCTCTCATTGGATGCTGTTATGTCCAGAAAAACAAGCTCATCGGCTCCGGCCTTGGAATAGGCCTCACCTACAAGCACCGGATCACCGGCATCCACAAGATTAACAAAATTTATACCTTTAACAACTCTGCCATTGTTTACATCAAGGCAGGGAATAATTCTTTTAGTAAGCATCGCTCTCTCCGATATCGTTGTTGTCCTTATACCTCAAGGAAATTCTTAAGTATCTGCATTCCTACTTCTGCACTCTTTTCCGGGTGGAACTGACAGGCAAAGACGTTACCTGCCTCAACAGAAGCATCAACCTGAACATTATAGTCAGTGGTCGCGGTCACAATGGACCTGTCCTCAGCCTGAAGATAATAGGAATGGACAAAATACACATAGGCACCTTCATCTATTCCTTTGAATAATCTGCCCTTATTAGGGAAATTCAGACTGTTCCAGCCTATCTGAGGTATCTTGTAAGCATTGCCTGCGGCATCCCTCTCCGGAATCTTCCGTAAGCTTCCACGCAAAATGCCCAGGCCCTTAACTCCTTCTGCCTCCTCACTGGAGTCAAATAAGAGCTGCTGGCCCAGGCATATTCCTATAAAAGGAAGTTCCTTAGAAACAACCTCTCTGATCGCAGGGATCAGATCATATTCTTTAAGTCTGTCCATCGCATCGCCAAAGGCACCAACCCCGGGGAGTACGACTCTGTCTGCCTTAAATATCTCTTTAGGGTCTCTTGTAACCCTTGTATCCGCGCCAAGATATTCAAAAGCTTTTTCTACACTTTTAATATTACCGGCATCATAATCGATTATTGCAACCATCTGGAAAAGGCCCCCTTGATTATTTTATCGATGCCTTTACCCAATGGGCTCCAAAGTACCTACTATCTCCATGAGCCTAAGTGTATATTCTCTGTCCTTCTTTATAGAATTGATAGCTTTCGCATCTTCTTCTGTAAGGCCATACTCCTCTAAAAGCAACGATTCTATTTTAGAATACACACTCTCAATCTGAATTTCAACATTGAATTTGGCTGCCTGATCCAGAATGTCCTTTTTGTTACGCATAGCCATCAGCAGTATATCAAGGGCTTCTTCCTTCATGTTCATGGCATCATAGTTTTCATGAGCTGCCACATATCGCTCCGCCCATGCAATAACCCTTGACTGTTCATACATG
>JAEEGJ010008937.1_pt1 | contig 27259 bp, 15 predicted proteins | sample 8958761 | NCBI WGS metagenome assembly JAEEGJ01 (sample SAMN16246546, study PRJNA631951) | gut metagenome | biome: gut microbiome; feature: rumen; material: RS-attached | host: Bos | place: Iran: Karaj | collected 2018-10 | reverse complement strand
CATGGGGCTTGCGGCATCGAATCCGAGGGATTCGTAGGGCAAGAAGAGGGCGACGATGGCGAGCACCGACGCGATGATGAACTTGATGAATTTAGCCTTTGTCATAGTGCGGCCAAATTTAGAAAAAAGCCGCCCTTATGGCAAGATTACGGCATTATTACAAAGGGGGACGAATCCCCCTCGTTTCAGCCACGGCTTTTGAACATGGCCTTCACGATGTTTTTACCCGCTCACTATCACGGAAGTTTCCGTGGCTCGTTCGCTCAGTAAAAACATTCGCTCCGGCCCAAGTGTCATCCTGAGCGAAGTGAAACGGAGTCGAAGGATCCCGCCGTGGCATACACTACCCCTTCGCCTAAGGGCTCTGCCCTTAAAAACCCGTTTTAGCGGGAAATTGCCACTTTACGGACAGCGTGGTGACCGCCTACGGTCACGCGGAGCAGGTACAGGCCCGGTTTCGGGGCTGTAAGTGCGAGCGTATTGCGGCCAGCGGCCGATTTTGCGCTGTGGGTGGCGGCAACCTTGCCGTTTACCCCCACCAGCTGCACCCTGTACGGAGAGCCGGCCAGGTCGCCAGACACGTCGAATCCGACCTGGAGGGCGCCCGAAACGCGCTCAAAACGCAGATTTTCCAGCTTAGTGGCGAGGGCCTTGACCTGGGATGTGGTCACCTGAACCGTCGCCGTGTTCCCCTTGGCCTTAAGGAGCACCCTCAGGCTGTCGCCGGCGGGTACTTCGCGGGTTTCGCCCTCATAAGTCACATACACGCGGTAGCCGAGACCCGCGAGGTCCGCAAGTCCCTCGAACTTAAGGTAACCCACGCGATCGGTACTTGCGGACAGGGCGACCTGCCAGCTGTAGCCGTCATCCCCCGATTCCGGAGCCACCACCGACTTCGCCAGGGCCTTCTTGCCGGACATCACCGACAGATTCACATGGTCGCCCATACCCTCCGGCGGTTCCAACAGTTCAGCGACAGTCCCTACACCGAGCACGTTCCAGAAATCCCTGTGTCCTGCGGCATCGGCCAAAACCGCCTGCAATGTCCAATTATTGCGGGCCGAAGCCTTCGCCAGCGACGTATTGCCACGTTTTTTGGGCAAGGCCTTGTCCTGATCGCCGCTCAACGGCAGCCAAGTCACAAAATAGTCTTCTGCATCGATTTTAAGCGTTCTCTTTTTATTCGAATAAACGTATGCGGCTTCATATTCATACAGCCAAATATTTCTCCCGTAATTAGATTCTTCCCCTAGCCAAGTCCATACGACCAGAGAATCGTTATCATCCATCGAGATGGATTCATGACGCAAGACGACATCCCAACCGTAGGGATTGGCCATCATGTTCCAACCGCTGTCAAGTTCCCATACAATTTCACGGCCATTCATCGCTTCATCGTGACGCAACGGGAGCGCCCTACCTTCAAGCGAATTATACCAGTACCCCCGGGTTGCATTCGCATTTTCTCCTTGATACTTCTGGTACTTCCAATAGTCACCGAACATAGCCGATTCATCCCACCAATAGAAAAGCTGGTCTCCGTTCCAATCCAAGTCACTCTTATCCACGTCCGAAAGGGCTAGCAACTTCCAAGAATCCTTTTCCACCTTGATTTCAGGTTCCACGATAAAAGCTGTATCAAGCACAGGTTCACCGCTCCCCTTATGGTTAACCAGAACCGAGTATTTTCCCGGAACCAAGGCGAAGTGGGTCCAATAACCGACAGAATCCACCGGCAACGTCTTTTTTTCCAGTTCCATTCCCAGGGAATCCTTCAACGACACCTGGTATTCCTCAAGATTACCCTTGGATTTGCCCGTCGCAAAATACACGCCCACGGCATTGCCCCTCTTGCAAAGTTCATGGCGAGCCTGATTCTGTTTCTCATTTCCTTGCGGATCAAGGTTTCCTTTACCCTTCGACATGGAGAAATACGCCGTCATCGTTGCGTATCTCAAATGATATTCAAACAACGTATCACCATCAAATAAACGAAAACGTTCTTCAAAAACAGGAGTTTGGTATGGATCGCGAGTCACGACAACCAGCGAATCAAGCGCGTAGCCCAAATCGGGTTCGGCATGTACAAGCATCGCTACATCACCAGCATGTATCCCCACCGGCAAGAGCATCGTCGAATCTTTAGCAAAATGATGGGAATAAGCTTTAACGTCACCACGATGTTCGTCCACCGCAATTGTTCCGTTCTTTGAATTCAAAGCGACTTTAGCATAATGTCCGTTAGCACACTCATCCGCATCCCACCATACCGCATACAAGGTCTTTTCTGCATTAACGTCTTTATAAATCGTTTCACCAGGATGAACCATATGGTAATCGTAATCAGGGGCATCTTTATCAAAAGACCACCCAGCAACACAGGCATCGGCCGTATAGATTACAGAAGGCAGTTCAACATCTCTCAAGCTATTCGGTACGACAAGGCTATCCGAGATGTCGGAACCCACGCCATAGAACAATTCCTTGTTTGCAGTATTCACATCAAGATAGAGCTTTTCATACGGGACCGATTTTGCCTTCAAGAAAGAATTGCTTGTGCTATATAGGTTATACAAGTCCACTTCTGTATAATTGGAGGCATTTTCTTTAAACACCCCATAAATAACACTCAATTTATTTATCCGCCTTACAAAATCATAATTCGGTGCACCGTTATCTTCTGTATAGAAAGTAAGGCTATGCGATCCACTTTTTGTTTCTTCCAGATTCCCTTTCAAAGAACTTTTGTCCGCATCAGACAATTCATCCCATATTTCATCAAGATCAACTTTAATCTGGTACACCGTCCTATGCGTTGAAATTTTAGGTAGCGAATCCACTTCATTTTCCCAACAGACCGCATCGGGATCGCTACAGTCCTTTGCCCCCGCCGACACAACATTCAGTATATAGGTAAACAAACGCGATTTCATGGCATCGCTATCAATCACGCCGTCATACAACCATTTTTCTTCATTTTTCACATAAATGACACCAGATCCACCTATATCAAGTACACCTTCGGCATCTAGGCTTACAGAACCATTCAAAACCGCGTTACGGTAATTGTGATAAACTTGGTAAAATTCAACCTGTTGTGTTTTCCATAATTCTGGCGAGACAGCCCCATTGCCACTTTCACCAAGCCAACCAAAAGCCAACCTGGCGTTTACGTCTTTCGAACCATAATGGTAGTTGCCATTAACTATAATCCTTGCCGCAGAAGGATAAGTTTCAGTAACGCATCCTATTTCATATCCAATATAAAAATGACCACTCGTTTTAGCCTCTATGCCATTCGTCATGGAAGTAAGCAAATTTCCAACAGATGTATTATTATACATTTCCAGCGTTTTGACATTTGCAAGACCAATCATTCCGCCCACATTGCTTGACGTAGCCACCGAAGTTGCAGCGATATTGATGTCACCTTCGGCATGGTTTCCTAAAATTTCTACAATTCCCTCTCCATTTGAAATACCGCCTACACCATAGGCCGCATTAATCATTCCAAGATTCGCATTAGGCGCTGAAATCACATTAGGATTAGTCTTCGGATCAATCGGCTTGATTGTCGATTTTTTTATAGAAAGGGTACTATTGGGAACACCAGCAAGCGACACACTACCCAAAAATCCACCGACATAAAGTTGTTTTTCTACAGCATTGATCTCGGCCTTGACTTGGTTTTCTTCTATGTAGAGATTAACCGGAATATCACCTTCATTCAATCCACCAAAGTAACCGACAAGCCCCCCTATATCCGAACCCTTGGCTCCAGCTCCAGTCTTCTTATTCGTTAGGGCAAATTCAACTTCATTTGCCGAAAAGACGACATCACCATGTTTCCATGACACGGCTCCAAAAAATCCACCCAGGTAACGGTTTTGATTTGTTCCGTTATAATCACCCGATTTAAGAGACACCTTTGCGCCAGTCACCTTCAAATTATTTGTAGTTCCGCCATTAGCAGACACGCTTGCAATCAGCCCACCAACCGTCGAACCGCTCAATTTAGCAGAAATCGAAATTCCATCCAAGGATATTTCCCCCGTCAAATTCGCAAGTGCAGCGATACCGCCGGCATACAAACATCCAGTATATTTTTCACCCTTGCCTTCATAAATTCGTGCAACAGAATCGGAAATTTCTAGGTTCGATACCGTAATATTCGAGATTTCGACATGGTCTTTCAGCTCTCTAGCCACACCGGCACCATAAGAATGTGCCGAAGACTGGGCATCACAGCTTGTACAATTTTCCACAACATCTTTACTTAAAGAGACAAATACATTCTCTATTTGAATATCCGAAAGCAAACTTTCACTTACACGATTCGCTATAGTCGCAGCCCCCCAGCCAAACACTTTAGCATTGGAGACTTTCACATTTACAATCTTTGAATTTTCTTCAACATTGTAGGCAACAACTGCGGCAGCCGGATATGTTTTGCCTATAAATTTCGCCTTTACATAGGCGTTTTCAAAATTAAGATCCCTTACGGTAGATTCTTTCAATGTTCCAAAGAATGAGACTTCTTCATCTTCGGCAATATAGCAGAAGTTCTTAATGGTATGGTCATCACCATCAATAGTAAATTGTGCATTTGAAATCGAACCGAAATCCATCGGGGCAAATGATTCTTCGCACGCTGCATCCGTTTCTGAATAACCGCCCAAATCTATGTCGGTATCAAAATGAATACCAAAATTCTTTATACCACTCGTCGCTTTAGAGTCTATCTCTGAAATCAGGTTACTGCTAAAAGCGACCCATGTAGTAAAAGGGGAATAGCCATCACTGACTAAATCGGCCTCGGTAGCGAGCTGCGCAATATCGCATATCACATCATCAGCATATAACCCAGACACCGTTTGGCAACGAAAACCCACCGGTTTAATATTGGCCCAAACGGCCCCAGCCAACAACAGGACCATAGCGAAAATAATATTTGCGGTTCTCTTCATATACACCTTCCACTTTATAAGCAAATAATAACATATTATGTTGTAAATGAATCATTTACACGCAAAAAAAGACGGGAACGAGTCCCGCCTTTTGACAAGTGTCACATGTTTGTTTAAAATTCTGTGCGCTACTTCACAAGCACCTTGCCCGAAAGCTGTTGGCTGCCGACCTTGACCTTCACAAAGTACACGCCCGTCTTCGGAGCATTCAAGCTAAACTGGTTCGTACCGGATGTAGCCTTGAAGCTACCCGACGCAACCTTCTTGCCATCGACACCAACCACGGCGTAGCTTGCGCGAGCCCCAGCCAATGCGTCAGGAGCCGTAAAGCCAACCTGCAGCGTGCCGCCCACAAGGGTAGAGCCAAAGCCGCTAATCTTGGAAGATGCCACCACCGCATTGCCAGCGGCCACGCGAACTTCCACCTGTTTTGCAGACTTGGCAAGCGCCACATTCATGGACTTTTCGTTCGTGATTTCCGTCGTCACGCCATCTGCAGTCACAAACAGCTTAAGTCCTTGACTGTTCAATTCCTTGATACCTTCGAACTTCAGCTTGCCATCGCGCATGGAGCTTGCGCTCACATCGAGAATCCAGCTATATTCGTCGGCAACAGCCTTGATGCTCTTTGCAAGCTTGGCACCCTTTTCGCTATTGCGGATTGCAAGCGATACGCGGTTGCCCATGCCTGCAGGCGGTTCATCCAGCGATTCTTCGGCACCGGCTCCGATAACGTTCCAGGAATCCTGTCTACCGTAATCGTCGGCAAGCGAAACCATCAGGCTCCAGGCGCCCTTGACATCAGCGGCATCCTTATGCATGGCCGTTTTCGTTTCGGCTGCAGATACAGCATCAATCTTGAATTCCGGCGCAGCAGACATACGCCAAGTCGTAGACTTGGTCACCTTCGCCCACACGGCTTCGTACGGGCCAATCACCTTAGGCTTCGGGTCGTAATTGCCAGTCGTGGGGTTCCAGCGCCAGAAGGTAACCTGGGCATCATTATCGGCGGCACCCTTCGTGAGGTTCACATTCCAGCCGTACGGGTTAGCCACCAAGTTCCAACCGCTGTACAAGCTATCGAGTTCCCACACGATTTCGCTATCCTTGGAGCCGGTAGATTCGCGAATCACCAACGGATTGCCTTCGGTAGTACCATACCAGAACCCGCGAGTGGCATCCGTTTTTTCACCGTTAAAGGCGCGGTACTGCCAGTAATCGCCCACCGGGTTCTTTTCATCCCACCAGTAGAACAGAGCGTCGTCAGCCTTCACCTTCTTCTTGTCGAAGGCGGACAGCGAAACCATCTGCCAGCTACCCGGAGCGGCCTTGATTTCAGAAGCGACTTCAAAGCTGTCCACATAAACGGCATGTCTTACCTTGTCATCCACCGTCAAGACAACCTTGAACTTGCCAATCGGAGCCGGAGTCATTTCCCATACGCCACCCTTCACCACGGACTTGGAGATGACCGTATCCACTATAATGCCATTTTCACCAGTTACCACCACGCGAGCGGTCATAGTCGTATCCGCATTTTCGGTATCGAAGGTCAGCAATACTGCGTTGCCGGACTGTTCAATCGTCGGCTTCACGATCTTGATCGTGCCGCGAGCGCTGCTGGAGCTTCCAGGTTCCCTAGAGCTAGAAGATCCTTCGACACTACTGGAGCTTTCGGGCTCGCTGGAGCTAGAAATTTCGACAGAGCTCGAAGAAGCCTCAGAACTGGAGGATTCTGGAATCTTTTCATAAAGCGCGTTAACCACCGTATTACTCGTAATGTTGTCGAACTTGGCAGGAACCCAGCGTACAAAGGTATAACCTTTATGCACCGGAGCCTCGGGGGCTACGGCAGCAGCACCATATTCCACCAACTGGATTTCTCCAATCTGAGTACCGTCTTCGTCAACAAACACCACTTCGTACTTGATCTTGGCCGAGTCGTAAACAGCCGTATAGACGGCATCGCCCTTCACCTTGGTCACTTCAGGAGTCCAACCCTTGAATTCATAGCGGTACTCAGGAGTCGGCGCACGCTTGATGTCAACCGGTTTCGATACCGGGGAATCATAAAAGACGGAATCGGCCCAGATACGATGACCATCATAATCCTTGAATTCAATCCAGTACTTGTTGGGCGAATACTTTGCATGGACAGTCAAATTCTTGGTAACCTTGACATAAGTCGAATCATCCCAGCCGGCAAAGGTATAGCCCGTACGTTCCGGATCATCCGGAGCCACAGCCGATTCCAAGTACTTCACCGTCTGCACGTCTTTGAGAGGCCTATCGTCATAATCAAAGAACTTGACCGTATAAGAATTAATGTCGTAGATTGCAGGCACCGTAATATCATCTACAATATCATCAAACTGCTTTTCCCATTTTCCAGAGAAAGTATAGCCTTCGATTTTAGGCATTTCGGATGCCAACGGAGCAGTGGCACTGCCATGTTCCACCACAGATTCCTGTTTAATCCTTTCGCCATTCATGTCAACAAAGGTAACGATGTACTTGGTCACCCCAGGAACAACCGGATCTACAGGGTCGTCACCATCAGCGACAAAGAACGGAAGGTCATTGTTGGTTCCCTTCGCAAAGTTCCAGGCGTAATCTTCAGCATCGCTATAGGCGGCATTCAAGATTCCTGCGAACTTGGAAGATTTCATGGTCGATGTCAATTCGGTACCGTTCTTCTGGTTTTCCGAATAACTAGACTTGTCGCCACTTCTTATGACATAGGATATGCTGTCATCGTTAAGCCAGCCATTTGTAATAACATCCGTGTTCAAATACCCGAAGGGCTTCGATGCATACATAGCATCGCCTTCGCCATAGTGGTAAATGGACTTGATGCGATAGCCCTTGTTCAATTGGGCCTTGCCGACCAGGTAACCTACACTTTTGTCGTAGGCATTGTTGGCTGTCGCCAAGATATCGCCAATGCTATAGATATTACGCAGGTTCATCTTGACTTCGTTTGCATTGGACAAGCCCACCAAGCCGCCCACGAACAGGGAATTGCCGGCATGGTTTCCGATGACACTGATTTCTCCCAGTACGGCAACACGGTTCATCAGGCTAATTTCGTTACAGACGCCACACACGCCTCCGATATTGGCGACCTGCGGATTCGTAGTGCTCACCGCACCCGCTTCCATGGCCCTATAGGAAATCAGTTTGGAATTGCTGGCATAGACTTCTTCGAAAACCAGGGACTTGCCCCCTTCGGCCTTGGTAAAGCCGCCAAGGATACCACCTACAAACACATTGTTAAGGCTGTCTTCTACCACAATCGAACCATTGTAGTACAGGTTAGACAAAGTCGCCGACTTGCTCGCCACGGCAATGCTTGCAAAACCGATTACACCGCCTACGTACACCGTATCGCGGGAAGGCGCGTTGTTGGAAGTTTTTCCGGCGTCCAGCGCTGTCTTGACCTTCGATGTAATCTTGACCGAAGACGTATCGTTTGCAAGGCCGAAATCCTTGGCCTGGGCAAGGCATGCAGAACCGACCACACCACCTAAATAGGCGTCGCTGTGAAGCCCAGGCACTTCGGTACCCGATGCAGAAAGGGCAATGGAACCCGTCGTTCTTACGCCAGTCACGCTCAACAGGTCCTTGCCATTATTGCTACCCTGCACGCAAGAGCTTCCATAGCCCACAATACCGCCGGCATAATACTGGTATTTTCCAGCCACCTTCAAGGAATCCGCGACATCGATATTGGACACGCTATTCGTAATGCGAACTGAAGTTCCGGGGCCAATAGAATCATAACCGACGATACCGCCCACGGCAATCACACCAGTAGACGCGGCATCATAGATTTTTCCGTCAAAGCTGCTATTCGTCGTCACAAAATTTCCGGCCGAGGCGCTATTATAGTCCCGAGGCACATACAGGGCGCCAAAAAGGCCGCCCATGGATGATCCGCCCGAAATCTTGGTAGCAACAACTTCGCCGCCATTTTTGTACTTTGTAAAGACTTTCAGGTTCTCGTCTGTACCGCCAATGGTCTGGTAAAAGCCGGCAATGCCACCCAGGGCAGACCTATGGCCCGTTGCATAATCATGAACCTCCACCTTTACGGAATCATCAATAAAGATTGGATCTTCTTCATGCTCGGTACGGATTGCCACACCGGCAATACCACCCAGGAACACCTTATGTTCAGACACCTGGGACATTTCCTTTGAACCGGCATACCCGCTGGCAATAGAGGTCTTATTCGTTATATAGATGTCGTCATCGCCCGAAATGCGCTTGAGCGTAGAATTACGAACAAGCCCCACCAAGCCACCGGCAAAAGGAGCCTGGATTGAATCATTTGCAAGGGTTACGCCATCGATAGTCACCATATTGACGGCCCCCACAAAGGCACCCACGGGGTAATAGTCGGCACCATCGGTACTTTCGCCATCAATGTAGATACGCACGCCATTGATATTCACATTCGTCAAGGACACATTCTCGGCTTTTTTGAAGAAGCCCACCGGAGACTGCATAGGAGATTTATCCGAAACCGTAGCAGCATAGCAAAGGTGCTTGATCGTAAAGCCATTGCCATTAAACGAGGTGCTATCCATCATGGGGAGCGGCACATGGTTGACCTTACATTCTCCGACTTTCGTATCTGCGGCAAATTCCTTCAAGTCGATATTGGACCACAATTCCAGAGGGACACCTTTCTTACCCTCAGCGGAAACCCAGAATTCATCGAGCATCGAGGCCAAGTTCGCAGGGGTATCTTCTACAGACGCCAAACATTCACCCACCGCCTTAAACGACTTCACGGGCTGCGAGCCCATGAACCCCATTCCCATATTGTAGGTGGTAATATAATAGCCGATATTGTGAGAAGCATCCGCAGTGTATTCCTGCCCATTGTATTCCAAAGTCCAGTCCGTACTGGTGCATGGCTTGGGCCCCTGGCTAAGCACCACGGTAGTCGTGCTACCGAAGATTTGAGGCTGAGCTTGGACAAAGGTAAACAAGTTATAATAGGAGGCCGGAGTCTCGTCCCCGGGTAAGGCAAAACCCATGCCGCCATACGCCAGCATGGTAAACAAAAATAAACCGATTTTTGCTTTCATATAACCCTCTTACTATCTTCTATGTGTAAAAATACCTTAAAATTTCTAAAAAAGATAGGGGGTATCCTGCAAAAACCTTTCCACTGTGACCTGGAACAAATCGGCCAAAAAAGCTAAATCGAGCCAAATCGGCAGGTTCTAGGCAGCGGCATCAGCATAGAGCGTAATTCATTGAATTCCAACGAGTTACAAGATTTCGCCCATTGTGATTTTCATCATATTTTCTCCCTTGCGACCCTTGACGTCCCTTAAAAGAATGTTATATTTAGGTTACAAACATTTTATAAGGAGACCTCTAATGTTTAAGAAAATCGCTCTCGCAGCAGCTCTCGTAGCTACCGCTTCTTTCGCAACCTGGGACAAGTTCCCGGTTCTCGAACAGGGCAAGGGCCAGGCAGCAGTCGGCATCAATGACCTCATGCAGGACAAGTTGAACCAGCTCAGTCTCGGCGCCAAGGGCCGTTTCACCGTTATTCAGAACTTGGAAGTTGGTTTGGCAATCCCCTACGTCATCTTCACTCACTGGGATGGTGAAGACCAGAAAGCCGATGGTCTCGCTGACATTGGCCTCATGGTTCGCTACCAGTTCATGCCGACAATGAACGCCTTCTTGGACATTTCTCTGCCCACCTGCAATGAAGACCTCTGCGGCGAAGACGGTCCGGTCGGATTCCACTTCGGCGCCCAGTACTCTCAGAATTTCGGCATGGTGAACTTCGGTTCTGAACTCGGTCTCGCTCTCGAAACCAAGGGCGACGACAAGACCACGCCGCCTTGGGAATTGAACGCCGGTGCAGAAGCTGACATCGCCGTCAATCCGATGCTTACCCCGTACGTTGGCCTTGACCTCGCTATGCTCCTCGGCAAATACACTTACGATGGTGAAAACGGTGGCGACAGCCACACGGGCGACCTCGGAATTGGACCGTACCTCGGCCTTGGCATCGCATTCAACCCGATGGTTTCTCTTGACCTCTGCGCTCAGTTCATCTTCGGTAAGGACTACCTGAAGGTTACTACCAATGCAGACGAAGCTGTCATCGATCTCGGTGCCACCCTCTACATCAACTTCTAATAGAATTTGCAAACTCTTGCAAACGGATACCCCAGATTCCTGGGGTATCTTTTTTTTACATCCCTAGCCCAACGACATTTACTAGATTTATGGCCAAAACTTACTCAAGGAGTCTGGAATGTTCAAAAAAATCGCACTCGCTGCGGCTCTCGTTTCTAGCGCCGCTTTCGCAACCTGGGACTACTACCCCGTTCTCGAAGCCGGTAAGGGTTCCGCAAAGGGAGACCTCTATTATGACTGGGATCACGATTGGTCTCAGGCCGGTCTCAGGATTGGCGCCCGCTATACTATTATCCCGAGCCTCGAAATTTCTTTGCAGGATTGGGGCTACCAGTTCTGGGGCGAAACGGATTGCAACGGCTGCGCAAACGGAGGCGACGGCCTTCGCGACATGACCATTGGCGCCCGCTACCAGTTTGACCCCATGTTTAACATGTTCCTGGATTTCCACCTGCCTGTCGGTAACGACGACAATGATGGCGGCGCAACCACACCTCCGTCTAACGAAGAAATTTCCCTCTATTTGGGCAGTCAGTTTTCGATGGCCATCAACGAAGCTCCCGGCCTCAAGTTCGGTACCGAAGCAGGCATCCTTTGGGGTTTTGAACATGACAACAACGAACGCGGTCTGGACATACACCTCGGTGGCGAAATCGCATACACCGTCCCGAATGTCGGCGTGACCCCGTTCTTTGGTCTTCAGATCAAGTACCGCTTGACCGAAAGCACCCATGAAGAAGGCAAAAAGGAAATCGGACACGATGACGACGGCAACAAGCAGGTCAATCTCTGGCTCGGCGCAGACTACTTCGTGATTCCGAATCAACTCGACATTTGGGCAAAACTGATTGTTCGTAGTGGCAAGGTTGACGATGGCGATGCTACCGGCCTCAACGTCGGTGCCGAATTCTTCTTCTAAGGAAACATCATCCTGAAGGGAACATAGCGACCGACGGGATCCATTTAATATTAGAAAGGCGTGCTTTAAAGCACGTCTTTTTTTTATAGATCCTGCTCCTACGAACCTAACTCTACTAAGGCAACAAGTTGCCAAGTATCGTATATCGACTACACTACGTTTCGCTCAGGATGACAGCAGATTGAGCCGCGCATTGCGCGGCTTTTTTCCTCGGTCTACTTCACGTCGTATTCGGGAATCGGGAGGGATTCGCCGGCCTTCATGGCCTTGTCGAGGGCGGCGGACTTCGTAGGGTCAAGCCACCAGTAAACGGGGATGGCATCTTCGCGGTTAAAGCGGTCCAGCACACCGGCAGGAGTGCCGTAACGGTTCCAGTAGAGGATGCGATGATGGTCGCATTGCCACATCAGCACGTACGGCACGATTTCAGAGAGACGGTTGTCGAGCGCCTTCAGGATTTCGTTGCGCTTGGCCAAGTCAAATTCAGTCTTCTGTAGGTTGATAAGGCTATCCACCACCTTATCCTGCACGCCGGCGAGGTTGTTCGTCCCCTTCTGCAGAGCAGTCGCCGAAGACCAGCTTGCTTCCGGGTCGCGGAGGCGGCCTGCGCCCCAGTTCACCCAATATAAATCAAAGTCGGCATCATCCAGGCGCTTGCGGAGCGTACTCTGCGACATCTGTTCGATTGTCGCTACAACACCCACCTTCTTCAAATCTTCCTGGAACAGCGTCAAGTGGCGTAAGTCTTCTTGGCTCGTAATGAAGTTGATGGCGAAGGGCTTACCGTCTTTTTCGAGGACTCCCTGAGCGTTCACCTTATAGCCCGCTTCCGCAAAGAGGGCACGGGCGCTGTCAGGGTTAAAGGTATAGAGCGGAGCGGTCGGGTTCTGGTTATTTTCCCACAAGTCCGGATAGTAGCTGTTCAGCAAGAAGTACTGGCCGAACATGTACTTTTCGTTCATGGCTTCGCGGTTCAGAAGCATGCTCAAGGCGCGGCGAACGCGCACATCCTGAAACTGGGGCTTGCGCAAGTTGATGGCCATGCCCTGGAAACCGATGGGTTCCTTGTTGAAAATGCGCTGCTTTACAGCCCAGCCTTTCTTGACCGCATCGAAGTCAGTTTGCTTCATCCAGATACTGCTGGTGTAAATGGCATAGGCGTTGAAGTCCTGCTTCTTGAAGGCTTCGAGAGCCTTCGTCTGGTCGTTCATGAAGCGGTAGCGGATTTTTTCGAAGTTGTACTTGCCGCGGTTCCAGTTTTTCTTGAAGCCCCACCAGTCGGCACGACGAGCAAGTTCCACATAGCGGTCTTCGCGGAAGGTCTTGATCTTGTACGGGCCGGACACCACCGGGAATTCGTAACGGATCTGGTTGAAGTCCTTGCCGGCCCAGGCGTGCTTCGGGAAAGCGAGCATGCCCGCAGCTTCCCAGAAGTTTCCCCAATGGGATTCCTTCGCAGTCATCTTCACCGTAAGGCTATCGACAACTTCGGGGCGATCAAAGCGGCTCAGGCCCACCTTGAAAATCGGTGTGAGGTTCTTTTCATCCATGATGACGTCGTAGTAGAACTGAACATCTTCGGCAGTCACCGACTTGCCATCGCTCCACTTGGCGCGCGGATCTACGTGGAAAGTAAAAGTCTTGCCGTCTTCGCTGACATTCCAACTATCGGCGAGGATTCCCACTTCACGGTCTTCGGTGCTATGCAGGCTCACGAGAGGTTCGAACATCATGCCCATGAGCTCAGCCGAGAAACTGTTATAGTCTTCCCACATGTTAAAGGATTTGGGCATCGCGGAGCCCCACAGGGTGATTGCACCGCAGGGGCGAGCATCCTTCGAGGCAATGGGGTCGAACTCGCCCGTTGCTTCAGGGTCTTGCTGTAGTTCGGGGCAATTCAATTCGGCATTCTTACCTGCAGACTTTGCCCCCTTGGAACCGGATTCGTTGCAAGCGCTAAGCGACAGCGCCGAAACCATCAAAGCCGCAGACATAAAGGCGGCACCATAAAACTTTTTCATATTTCCAATCTTCATTTTTCACTATGGATTGTTTCGGGGCATAGCCCCTCGCAATGACGTTTTACACAAAATAGTTTATTTAAATCACTTTGTCGGTAACAACACGCCACTCGCCCGGTTTTAAATTGCCCAGAGGAATGTTTCCGATTTGCACGCGAATCAGTCGAAGCGTCGGGAACCCCACCGCCGCCGTCATGTGGCGAACCTGACGATTCTTGCCCTCGATAAGAGTAAGGCACACCCAACTGGTAGGGATATTCGCACGGAAACGCACCGGCGGATTACGGGGCCATAACCAGTCCGGTTCTTCGGCAATTTCTGCCTTGCAGGGCTTGGTATGGTAACCCTTGATATCTACTCCCTTGGCAAGTTTGCGCACAGCCTCTTCGGTAATCCGGCCATCTACTTGAGCCAAGTAGGTACGCGGGTGTTCAAACTTCGGGTCCAGCAGTTTCTTGATTAACTTGCCATTATCCGTCAGCAAAAGGGCCCCTTCGCTATCGTGATCCAAGCGCCCCGCCGCATACACTCCCGGCGGGAATCCGAAGGTATCGAGCGCAGCATGGCCCGACTCCGGCGTAAACTGGCTCAGGACACCAAAAGGCTTGTTAAAGAGAATGACCGTGGACATCGGGAATAAAGGTAGAAAAAGAAAATACTATCTTTCCCCACATGAAGATTCTTGTTACTGGTGCAGCAGGTTTTATTGGCTCCAAGCTCATGTTCATGCTCGCGGAACGCGGTGATGATGTAGTGGGCCTCGACAATATTAATGACTATTACGATGTCCGCCTCAAGTACGGCCGACTCCGCGAAGGCGGCATCGAACAGCCCGGCGACAACTTCGCCTATGGCGCCATGGTGCAAAGCTCCAAGTACAAGAACTGCCGATTCGTAAAGATGGGCATCGATGACAAGGAATCCCTGGACAAGCTCTTTGCCGAAGAAAAGTTCGACAAGGTGGTAAACCTCGCCGCTCAAGCGGGCGTACGCTACTCCATTACGAACCCGTACGCCTACCTGCAAAGCAACCTGGTCGGATTCCTGAACATTCTGGAAGCCTGCCGCCATAACCAAGTCAAGTACCTGGTGTTCGCCTCGTCCAGCTCCGTGTACGGTCTCAACAGCAAGGTGCCCTACAACGAAGACGACAAGGTCGACAATCCGGTGAGCCTGTACGCCGCCAGCAAAAAGAGCAACGAGCTCATGGCCCACAGCTACAGCAAGCTTTACAACCTGCCCGTCGCGGGTCTACGGTTTTTCACCGTATACGGGCCGTGGGGACGGCCCGACATGTCGCCCATGCTCTTTGCCCGTGCAATCTCCAAGGGCGAACCCATCAAGGTATTCAACAACGGCGACATGATCCGCGACTTCACCTACATCGACGACATCGCCGAAGGCACCATCCATACGCTGGACCATGTGCCCGATGCCGCCAAATGCCCGAACAACGTGCCCTACAAGATTTACAACATCGGTTGCAGCCACCCCGTGAAGCTCATGGATTTCATTGCCGAAATCGAAAACGCTTACGGCGAACCTGCCAAGAAGAACTTCTTGCCCATGCAGCCCGGTGACGTATACCAGACCAATGCCGATACCACCAAGCTCGAAACCGAGTGCGGCTACAAGCCCCACTGGAGCCTGCACGACGGCATCGCCGAATTCATGAAGTGGTACAAGAGCGACAAGAACCCGCTCAGGTAACAAATTTCACGGAGGAAACAAAATGAAAAAAATCTCCCGCATTATTGCAGGCTCCCTGCTCGCCACCGGCATCTCTTTTGCTCAAGTACAAATGGGCGGACATGCTGCAGTAAACTTCAGCACCCTCTGGGGTGACGGAGCCAAGGACTTCGAAATTCCCTGGAGCCTTGGCGCCGCAGTCGGTGCAGCCGCAAAGGTCACCGTAAACGAAAAATTTTCCGTTGTACCAGAACTCAATGTAGACTGGCGACGTCAAAAGAACGAAGAAATCAACTGGAGCACCTGGGCTATCGAATTACCGGTTCTCGCCCGCTTCAACGCATTGCCTCAAATGTACTTCGAAGCTGGCCCACAGTTTGCATTTCTCCTGAGTTCCAAAATTGAACAAGACTTCGACAACTATGTCGAAACAACCGATCTCGGCAAGAAAGACGCTCTCAAAGTCTTCGAAATTGGCATCGATGTCGGCATCGGCTGCCCGGTCACGCCCAATTTAGACCTCAGCATTCGCTACGGAGTGGGCCTGACCTCTATCGTTGACGGCAAGAAGTTTGAAGACGATGACCAGGCATTCAGGAACATGCAGATCCAAGTCAGCGGAATTTACTGGTTTATGTAGTTTTAGAAAGTTGAATGAAAGCAACAAGATTGTACTGAAACAACCGAGAAAAACTAGATCTTTTCACAACAAAAAGCCCCGCTAGGGGGCTTTTCATTTTTCAGAGACAAAAGCCCACATGACTTACTTTTGGGCAAATACTACGGCGAAGACACGGTACACGACATTGTTCTTCCAGGCAAACACTCGCTTGTAAAGGTCTTTGTACAAGGTTTTTCAGCATTACCATGACCATGACCATTACAGACCTTAATCGCCACCTCATTATACTGACCAGCTGAACTTGCACCAACAGTTTTATTGAAGGATCCTGTACAATGCAACCAGGTCTCATTATCTTGATCCGTTGTTGTTGAAACATTTATTGACTTTCTACAAAGTACATCCGTCGGGGTATTTTTTGATGATATGGTCACAGAACCCGTCACAACAACATCATTTACAATAATATCGGCAGAACAGGAGGCTCCTTCTGCATTTCCATTAGTTACTGAATAGGCGTAGGTCAAAGTGCCTGCACTCTCCGGCGTAATTGTCAAAGATTCTGAAATACATTGATCACTTATTTGATCAGAATTTAGTTTGAGATTTCCATTATAGCATACCCCCCCATAATTGGGTGTGAGAACGAAAGATTCTCCAAGATTAATTGTCGTTGCACTGAAGGAACAATTAATAGAACCAGTATTTGTAATACCGGAACCAGAAGAAGATGCATAAGTCACAGTAAAGGGGCACGATATTGATTGCTGCTCCTGACCTTCCCTATGGGAAACGGTAAGAGTATAAGTCTTTTCACCAGACGCCTTATCATCTTTGAACGAACTGATGACCGATGTTCCGTCGTAGTTATTACCATTTACCCCCGTAACACCGCTTACCGTATATTTGCATTTACCGTCACAACCAGAAACCGTACCCGAAACATCTGTTGATGGCGATGGCGGAGTTATCGAAGTTCCCGCAGCAACAGGATTTGTCGCTCCCGGATCCGTAAACGAGCCACACTTCAAATTCAGCGGGAACTTCACCTTATATTTTCCACATTTTACTTCCGGTTCGGTACCCCGCTGAATAGACACTTCATATTCATGTTCACCCGCCTCGCTCGACCCAGTGAAATACAGGTCAATATTGCTTGAATAGGTATTCGTAGAACCTTGATCAGCGGGCCCCTTCTTAATCGTGTACTTACAATTACTTGCGCCACAATTATTGACAGTCACCATATTTTTAGGAATTGCAACCGAGCCACCCAAGTCCGACGCATTAACCTCAGCAGGCGAAGTTTGAGCAGAAATGCTACAAGTTACAGGATCAGCCGGCTTTGCCGTCACAACAAACGACTTTGTACAAGCAGTAAACACTACATCGTTGCTTGCACTACGGAATGTCACCGTATGACTGTTGTTTCCAACTGTTAGCGGATTTGTAGGCGTATTGATATCCTTTTTCGCATCTGGCGGCAAATCTACAAAGCCATTCGTACTTCCCGAGTTCTCATAAATTTTCGTACCGTCAAACAAAATTTCATACGGACAAGTTTTCCCCTCGGGACAGACAAGGCGATACTGGAACGGCGGGAACCCAGAACCTGTCACAAGTGAATAAGGAGCAGTTTCTGCATAATTTCTCCATTGGCACCCCGCCGTGATATCAGAAATAGAACGAGACACCGTACAAGGAGAACCTTCTACATTTTCTTCTACGCCATTCTTCTTGACCTTCATATTTACAGTAAAGACGTAATCCTTAGCGCCGCTCGTTGTATAGGGGTTATAATCGGGCGTATTGAATACAATATTATTGTGGGCATCAGGTTGCGGGCAATTACCCTCATCGCAATTGAAACCTACATTCAACGCACTGTTAGACTGATCGTTCTCTGTTGCCGTCACCGAGTAAGAAGATACATATTTCGTATTCTTTGCTTCAACGGTCACTTTGAATTTGCCAGCATCATACATCACATCCTTACAAGTCAATTTCGGAATATTGTCGCAATTCGTTTCAATTTTCACGACATAAATTGCATCTGGTCCAAGATTTCTCACAATAACACCGGTTACATGTTCCGGGTTAAAGCCTTCTGCCTTCGAAAGATCATCTACATTGATCGTCACCAACCCATTACTTGTGGTATACGCAGACTTGCTATAAAGAGCATTGTCTCCTATTCCACTACGTAAGTAAATTTCAACTTCACTGGCACCTTCATTCGTAAGATGTATCAGCAACTTGGCAGAGCGCATGTTAGCCCCGCTCGTGCCACCGACCGTAAATGTTTCAGCTGCAGCGTACGTTCCAACATCAGTATTGTTTGTATGAACAGCTACCTGTCTTGGAGTTACTTCATCAAATACAGTCAGTTTTTCAGAACATTTCCGGATTTCACCGACCCAGAATGCACCACACTTGGCCCGTTCCGCATACAGCAAAGCCATGTTTTCATCAGAAAGTGAGGCGGCACAATTCTGCACCATAGCCATAGCCATATTGGTCTCAACAGTTTCGCCATTCACCGTATTTTCAACACCGTGCGAACCGTCTTCGTCAAAGACATAGTAATTAGAAGAGCACTCATAATATACACCATCATTCTGACGATCACAGGCATCACCACCATTGTACCAATACTGTGTAGTGCACGCCTTTTTGTCGAACCAACTCGAAAGGCCAACCCAAGGCCGCGTTATCGTATCCTTAGGAACAATTCCTCCCAAGTAAGCGTCCTTGAATGAACACTTCACGGTCGGATAAGCATCCCAACATTCCTTGTTATAAGAATCACTCTTCCAACCGATATCATAAAGCTTAAAATCAGGATCAGAAAGAATAAAACCGACATACTCGTTCGTATTTGTCGTAAAGCCGCTAAACCCATTTAATCGAGACAGCTCAAACGAGGTCATGCCTATTTTAAAGTTTCCATAATAACCGGTAATTGTTTCTATATCCAATAAATCCGAGCCACCGGCACTTCGAATGGTCGCTGTCATCGTGACTACTTCTGTATTGCCGACCCGCCCATTACCAATTAACTCAGCATGTTGACAATTGTCGCCAATACATACTTTAGCCTCAAGATGTCCTGTTGCGTTCACAAAAATATTCAACCTAATGTAGGCAGAAGCCTGATTGTCTGAACGGAGCATGAACCCGGATTCATCGACAGACTTATTATCGTTACCAACAAGTCTCGGAGCCTGGAACTGCGCACGCATAGAGCCATACAGGCCTGCATTTACAGAACTGAGAATCTTTAAAACGCCCCGATCAGATTGCTTTTTACCTCGTATATAGGAATAATCTTCAAGCCAAATTTTTCCGCCCTGATACTGAATCTTATTCCGTAATTCACTATTTCCAATGACAAGCCATTTTGCAAATCCACTAAAGGCGCCATCTCCTATACCGCAATTTTCGGAACTATTACAATAATCAAAGCAATACTTCCATTCATTGTCGTTATCGCCGCCAACACATTCCCTGGAAGTTTTGAATTCATCAAAGAAGCAATGTTTATCCTTTTGGTGGAACCATGCATCTACGGAATTGTTACCGCTAACGGCTTCAAATTCCAATGTCTCGCCACTCAACATTTCTTCCGACGTGCAATTCGTACTATTTTCCGTATCGCAATCCCAATAGGAGAAGTCGGTATCATCGGCCTTAAGCGTAATTTTATCCCCCGCAAAAAGGGCATAATCACATCCGTCGCTAGAAGCCAAGCAAACCTGAGTGCCACCAAGTCGCGACGACGTCACCGAAACACTTTTACCCGCATAATCGCCCCCGAAACCCACATGGAAATTCACCTTATTGCGTTTTAAGGATCCATATAAGGTATAAGCCATATTCGGATTCAGAGGACTTCCTAAAGAAAATGATGGAACTACCGCCGTACAACCCTCAGGAATTTCGTCATTATCAACAACCAAACCAATATTGCCCGACGATTCACAAGTCCAGGAATCGTTCGGAAGAGTCGATTTTGCAACACAATTGTTCGTAGCGCCTCCGATGCCAGCAGCCCTAACCCATATTCCCGTGGCAGAGCATTCCGGCCAATCGACCTGAGACATTTCGTAATAGGCGCCATCCGGTTTACATTCGTCTGTAGTTGCGCCAGGACCGCCCACTCCACAATATGCTGAAATGCTAGAACGATTAACAATTACGGAACTAGAGACCTGGAAAGATTCAGCACTAGGAACATCTGCTTGGCATCCAGAACAATCCGTAATCTGGAAGAGCGCAGTACCCTCGGTAGCTCCACTTGTAGCAACCGTAAACAATGTTGCAGGCGAAGCGTTATCAAAATGTAATGTAAATGTACATTGAGCATCGGTTTCTGTACATGTCGTTCCCGCTTTAAGTTTAGCCGCATCCGGAGTCAAAGTCCAATTTGCAATTGCGCTGGACGGTTTCGATATAGTCACATCAAAAGCATCCGCCGTTGCGGTTGATTCATAAACAAGCTTTAGATACTTGGTATCCGTTCCGCTCATATTTTCATAATCCGTTTCAAAGTGAACCGGAGGTTGGCTTCCAACCAGCGCATTTTGAACCCTGATATAGAACGGAATCGATTTACTATTTGAAGTATAGGTGCATTCGTACAGATTCGGCACCAAGAACTGCGGAGCCGCAGCAGAACGATTATATAAAAGATTCGGATCTACAGGAATTCCTGCATTGCATTCCACATTAGCCATGTTCTTTTGTTCATTTGCCCCATTCAAATTGACCACATTGAAATAATCGCTCAATTTACCATAGGGATTCCTGGGCAAGAAAATAACACGCGGAAGAACAATAAAGGAACCATCAACAACGTCAGCAGCGTTTGCTGCGGGAACAGACTCACTACTTTCACTTCGGCTAACCAGCGACACATGAATCTGCGGAGCTGTTGCAATATAATAAGCATCCTTCTGTCCAGCAACACCAATCGCAGCACCAGCAGCGTCATCATCACTACCAAATTCAGGATTTTGCTCAATAAGGCCCGCTTCCGCCAATTTGGAAAGGACCTCTCCGTTATACAGCAAGTGCACACCGCCATCGGCAATTTTTGCCTTGCTGTCATTCGCCATCACAACGGAACCATTAATGGTCACGTTAGAGAACTGCATTCGAGAGTCACTATTTCCATCCGAGAAAATGAAATAATTGAAAACATAGGGACCCGGATGTGCATGATCTGTCCTAGCAGACATGAGAGTTCCGCCGCCTTGTGGCGCATAGAACATGATTGCAGACGATTCTGTCGTAGGCGGAAGATAGAAAGCACCCGTCATTTGCGATTCAAAATAGAACACAAATTTTCCATTCAGCGTTTCTACAACCGTTTGCTTCATATTGCTGGCAGCACCTCCATCAAACTTCACAATCATAAAGCCATTATAGAGAGTTTCGTCACCATCACTTGTCATTTTCTGCCAGCAATCATTCAGCGCCTTGATGACCTTCTGGGTATTATCATTCATCATGTCACCATAAGAGATTTTCCCCGCATTTTGCTTATCAGCCCATTCATAGCCCAATGTTTTACAATGGGTGTTGGCAATCTTATGCAACCAAACACTCGTATCTTTCAAAAAAAGCGGCTGAGGAATTTTATTGTCTTCCTTAATCAAATTGCCATAGGCATTCATCTTTTCAATATTTGTCCAATAACGACCACCAATATTTTTTAGAACAGGGTCACTACTACTCCAAGAATGTACGCGTTCATCACTAACGCGACTATTACTTGCTTCGGATCTAAACGAGAAATAACGATTACCTTCAAGACCAATATCACCAGCGGTCCCGCACGACGTAAAGAACCCTTCGCAGAATTTACTCCAAGTGCCACACCTATTCGAGCAATCTGCATCAGCCTTGGTCAACACCCCATTCTTTTCGCAACCATTCTGACAATAATGAATCGCGGCCGGAAAACTTTCATAAAGATACACCGGATTACCTAACGTCACTTCCCTTTGGCGATCACTGTTCTGTCCACTAATATTAGCCAAATATGTCGATCCCCTAACACCATTTCTTGGAGAATCTGCAATCAGCGAACTTGTAGCAGACCAGTCAAAATTACCAGTTTCCTTAAACACCAAATTCTCAGCTACATAAAAATTATAGGTAGCAGAGCCCCTATACAAGGTTCCACCGATAGTCAAATTTCCATCTGCATCTACGGCACAATTAGCAGGATAATCACCTTCAACAAGTAAATCACCTCTCGATGACAAATACCCACCTTCACAGCTCGTTATCGATCCTCCTACATACGCCACTTTACCAGGAGCACCAAGTTGTGTATTGGAATTAAAAGACGCATTGCCCTTTACATACAGATCACCACCAACAGCTGTAGTCGTTCCCTGCAGAACGACGTTTCCAGTAACAACAAGATCCCTCGTCACCGAAGGTTGGTTTCCAGAAAAATCGCCATTGATAAGAGCAGATTCTAAGGTCGGGGAGTTCGTTGCATCACCATCTACTGAACCAGAAAACGCCTTGTCAAAATCCAAGACCAACGCCATAGCCGGAATCGTCATTTGATACAGGCCATCCACGTTGAAAATTGCAACTTCCGTATGTTCAGAATTATTCCGAGATGTCCCCTTAGAAAGTATTTTCAGTTTAAAATTGTGGGCAGAGCCGGCATTAACGCCAGTAAGCCACACGTCGTAATTTTGCTTCCCTTGAACCCACGGAGTCAACTGGTCATTCAACTTGATTGGTCTATTTCCATTATCAAAATACTGCTTGATCAAAGCTCCCAGATCGTTACCATGGTAAGTCATCCATGCACGGGCATTTTCGATACCCGCAACGGCACTTTGGTACGCTTCGCGTTTAAGCATTCGACTTGCGCTAGACTTGCCTTCGCTCGTAATCCACTTCCAAGTCGCAGTAGCCGCAATGGTCGCTACCAACATAAACAAAAGTACGGCTATCAAAGATACGCCGGCTTTATTCAATTTGGATTTCATCTGCATAGGGAACTCCTTGCTAATCTCTAACGCCATTACTAGGTGTGGGAATAATCAAATCTACATCTCCAGTTTCGCCACTTTTACCATTTCTAGCGCCTCTACTTACTTGCAACTGCAACCTAAACGCCTTGACCTTCGCCTTATCCTTTATAGAGAACTCCTTGGAATCAGAATAGTCAAAGAAATAGTTTGCTGTTTCCACTTTTTTCAACGCCAATTCCGATATAGTAATCCGTCCATTCGCTACTAACGGAGAGTAACAAGCAAAGGTAAAGGCCAAACACACATTTTCAATTCTCTGGGGCACCGTAAAGCGCATTTTTCTTGAACCAGACGATTGGTCCGATATGGGCGGGAAGAACATAAAATCATCTACACCCGCAGGCTTTGCACCTTCTTTAGTGCGGAAACCCACAGCCATGTGGTCTTTGCCTGAAACAAAAGCTCTTTCATAATGGGCGTTGTTCAACAAGCTAAAGGAGATTTCATATTCGATATTCGGCTCCAATGTAAAATTATTCCCTGCCTCGCTACAGCGAGCACTCCAGGAACCGAGTCCTTCGGAATTTTCAATAGCAAACACCTGATTAACCTTTGGAGCCGCTTCTGCCGCTCCCGCAAGAGCATTGTTACTATTATCATAATTCGAGACAAATCCTGTCAGTGTCACAGCCTTATGGTTTGGATCTGATGCTGTTGAAAGGCTCAAATAATCACCGCCACCAGCAACACTTCCCGTACGAGAAATCAAGCGAAATTCCTGAGAACAAGGTTCCGCAGTGCAAGATGGAAAAACCTGGGCGATGTTATCATGATGTACCCCAGGCATTCCCGGGGTAACCAAGAACTTCTTTACACCATTTGCCATGGCAATCGCATTTTGCTTAGCCGAAGCAACCGTTCCCCCTTTCGGGCAAACATCATCATCTCCTATTCCAGAAATTGTACGGCAGTAGCGCTTTAGGGTATCTCCTTTGACAAACCAGCCAACTTCTTCCACCGCAATGTACTGACCATTATCATTGAAACGGAATCGTCTAAACGACAATTCATCATAATCGGTACCGGCAGTAAGGGTATAAGAAGATTGATCTGTACCATAATTTATATACACATTCTGAGCATCAGCGGTAGCAGAAAACACATCGTTAGAGCCGGCAGCGCCCGCAATTTCCTTCGAAATTTTCGCACCCATCTGTTCCACATCAGTTTTAAAAAGCATAGCCACGTTTTCGGCTTCTTGCGTAGCCTTAATCATGTTATCGGTACGGATTCGGAACTTGGTCGAGTTACTAAACGCCTGACCAGCAATAACGACAACAATGCCTACAATGCCCATGTAGACAATAAGTTCCATAAGGGTAAAACCAGACTTGGCATTCTTCATCGGATCACCCCCGAGACCGTAATAGATTGAGTAGAATTTTTAAACCGCCAACTCACCTTGACATCAAGCCGTTTCGCATAAACATGCTGAACACTCTGCAGCATGGTCGTATTATTCGACATGTAATCGGCATCATGAGACACGGTGACTTCGGCATTATAAACAACCTTCATATCGTGGTCAATCGCACCGGGCTGACCTTTCCAAACACGTTCGATATTCGGAATAGAAATTTTGCCGCTAGCACCCACAGACGCATCAGACAAGCGAGCAACACCAAGGGCTCCCAACGAATCTATAATATTTTGAGCAACCTCGGTTGCCCCGTCTCGACTGCGAATACGCAACAGAGCATCTCGATTGCTGCTCTGCAAATTGAGAACCGCCATATACAAAAAGCCCAGTACAGCAGCAGCCACCAGCACCTCGACAATGCCAAAGCCCCGCTTACGACTAGGAAGGGATTCGACCTGCAAATGTTCACACACCTTCACCATAACACCACCTACAATTCAGTCCAATTACTCCAATTGCCATTCTGAGTAAAATCGTTCCCTACCTTCCACATGGGAATAACTCGATTTACCTTTTTGTCCTTTCGAACGGCACCATACACATCTTGGCTACCATATTGAATACAGACTCCACCCTCGGGAGGTGCCGCAGACAAGCCTATACGCGGTTTGAAAACATGATTATTACCACCAAACCAATCGACCATACTCGACGGACAGCCTTGGCTTTTCGATACATATTTTGCAGGTGCCTCTATTGAAAATTCATCAACAATGCCCCCATTAGGAGCTGTGCAATCTTTGGCAACTGACACATCTTTAACAACAATAATAGTCTGCGGATTCCCTGGATCGATCTTCAAGCACAAAACAGCAGAAAGCCGGCTCGATTCATTCGCAACGCGTTCTATGAATGCAGCCGTATTAACAGCAGCATCCTTTATACGGGCATTCGCAATGGCTCGCTGCAAGCCAGCCACCCCCATAGTCGAAAGAACGCCCATGATGATAACCACCACCAGGACTTCGACCAAGGTATAACCGGACTTTGCACCGCGACTAACGAGCTTTGCAAACACCATAAAAAACCTCACACAACTTCAAAACAAAAATAGAACAAAGCATCGGCAACGTCCAAGTGAGAACGTTTTCGAAAGCCTTTTCATAAAATAACATATTTTTTTACAAAACGCTCAAAATTTTTACAAAAGTGGCGAAATAATGCGAAAAACGCCTTTTTTTTGTAAATTTTTGCATCAAATTTGTGATTTTCGCCACAATATTCCAAATTGGAAAGAAAAGGGCCGTAGCGAGTGCTACGGCCAATATTTTTGAATCGCTTCGGGTCAACCACCATCATGGCTTAGTTGAAACGACGACCTGCAAGAAGTCCGCCTCCAGCCCCATCCGGTGGTTTTCTCTAGAATCCTGGAATTCGATGACTTCTGTCTTGAAACCGGCCACGGAATCCATGACGCGGGCGATATCGCCACCCCAATCGTAGGTCACCAAGGAACCCTTTTCGCTGATGGGGTTACCATGGTACTGTTCTTCCATAATAGGCACGACACGGCCATCTTCTATCTTAATCCGGGGCCTGGTCTCTAAGAAAGGATAGATAGGAACCGTAAACACGTGCATGCCGCCCGGTTTCAGACAGCGGAATATTTCCTTCAAGGCCTTCTCGGGTTCGTTGAGGTGTTCAAAGACATCTTGGGTGATGAACAAATCAAAGGAATTATCGGGGAACGTCAGTTCCTGCAGGTTCTGGTTGGTGACCTTCCCGCCCTCACCGATAACCTCACCCAGTTTCTTATCCGGGTAGAAATAGGAATAGGAATAGTTCGCGCATTCCTTCTTCATGCGGTCAAAGGTCGAGCCACAGGGAGACGACTCGTGGATATCCAAGTTTTTCCAGTTTCCACAACGAGCATCAAGGACAGACATGATGGCACGCTGACGAGGAATACTCCTGCAACGGACGCACTTGTACGCATCACGTAACCAATGGTCAAAAGCAACGAAAAGTGTCCTCTTTCCACAGCATGGACAAAAACCGAATGTCGATTTTACAGGCTTACGCACAAATCCTCCTTGGCGGAATGTCTGTTTTAGCCTAATAATCTAGTAAAAAAAACACCCAACCTTAAGGATGAGCGCTTTTTATAGTATTCTTGATATTTTTGTTTAAGCACGAACCGTCGTAAAGCTAAATGCTTCTCCATCAGCATCGTTGGCTTCGAGGCCATCGGCGGCGGCAGCCCACTTGATAGCGACAGCCTGAGTCTCGCCGGCGATGTAAGCTTCATTCTCCACGACGGCCTGCTTGAAGACTTCGCTTGCAGAGAACAGCGTCACTTCGATCTTGTCGGTGATGGCGTAGTTCTGGTCCTTACGGCGGTTCTGGATGCGGTTCACGAGTTCGCGGGCCACGCAGGCGCGGC
>JAEEGJ010008934.1_pt1 | contig 27263 bp, 30 predicted proteins | sample 8958761 | NCBI WGS metagenome assembly JAEEGJ01 (sample SAMN16246546, study PRJNA631951) | gut metagenome | biome: gut microbiome; feature: rumen; material: RS-attached | host: Bos | place: Iran: Karaj | collected 2018-10 | reverse complement strand
AACCCGGACTGGTGCCTCGCTTCCCCCCCCTGTTCTGCGCCGGATTCCTGGCTATCACCGGCATCATGTCATTCTTCACCGGACTTATCCTGGATGTCATCATCAAGAAAGACCGTAAAAATTACGAACTGAAAGTCATTAATTTCAAACAGTCATGAAAAAACGCTGGTTCCGGTTTGTTGCGGTCTTCGTAGTGCTGATAGCCAGTTTTATGCTGTTCGCCACGCTTTCGTGCTGGATGCCCGACCGCGCCATCCAGAAACATGTCAGCCAAGCCGCCCTCACACTCCACAAAAACGGGATTTACCCAAACGCTATGATTGATAAGGTGGCGTGCCGGCAAGACAATTTCACGGACGCCATCATCCTTAACCAGATATTCTGCATAGACCGCAGCCACCCCTTGAAATCAGCCATGAGCGCCGTGAGAGGATGTACCGACAACCCCTTTGATGTCACGGGCGCCTTGCTCAAAACCACACGCTACGAGCCGGATATTCTCCCCATCACATACCCCCGATACTGGCACGGCAACACCTTCCTGTTCCGTTTCCTGCTCTCGTTCATGAGTTACTCCAACCTGCAATGGCTGATGTTCGCGGTGAGCACGCTGCTGCTGATTTTCTTTGTCATCTGCTACTATCCCCGCGCCGGCATCTGGAACACGCTTGCCTTTGTGCTCAGCTGGCTCCTCGTCTATGGGTTTGTGATGCAGTTTTCCATGCAGTTCTTCCCCGTACTCGCCCTGGCCCTCATCTGCTCCATCCTGATCATCCCCCATGATGACAATCCGGCATACATCGCCATGCTCTTCTTCGTGATCGGTTGCCTCACCTGCTATTTTGACCTGCTCACCACACCCCTGCTCACCTTCGGATGGCCGCTGGCGGTTTGGATATCCCTGCAAAGGTCATCCACTATAAATCTGAAAGACAGCTTGTTGCAAATCACGGGATGGGGTGCGCTTTGGGGCACCGGATACGGCCTCACCTTCGCCTCCAAATGGGCACTGGGCAGTTGGATTCTGAAAACCAATGTGCTTCAGGATGCCGCCGACCAAGTGGCGTACCGCATGACCTCCAGCGATTTCACCCGTTGGGACGCCGTCACCCAGAATTTCAGCATGCTGCCTCTGTCGATGCTGCTGACAGTTCTCATTTTGCTATGCATCCTCATGGTGCTGCGCTTCCGCGCGCAAGGGGGCACCAAAGCGCTGCTCCTGCTGATGACCGCCCTTCTGCCTTATGTCTGGTACTTGCTGGTCGCCAACCACAGTTACCTGCACGCATGGTTCACCTACCGCCTGCAAGCCGTCAGCATCGCCGCCCTGCTCATGGCCATCCTCAGCTTCTGCTCCGACAGGACAAGGCGTTTTTCAAGGCGCTAATACACAGCAATATATCATTTCCATCTCAATGGGCTGTTTAACTAAACAACCGTACCTAAACAGATAAAAAGCAGATAATAAATAAAGATATCTATCCATCACAACACTAAAAACAGCAGAATTATGAAAAGAACTATTTTTATCCTGTGCGCCGCCTTGCTGATGGCAGGATGCGGCAATTCTGAAAAGAAATTGCAGAAACGCGCTTTCGAACTATGTCAGTACATCCCAGACCATCAGCTGCTGGAAAAATCGAAAGCATACATGACGGACGATTTTTACGCCGTGCTCGACACCATGTTCCATCATCTTCCCGAGCACGAAGCCATGGACCACGAGTGGCTTTACTATTTCGTAACTGGGAATGGCGGCACTATCGCTGATTATGAGGTTTCGAATGTGGAACTCATCGACCCGACCCATGCGGTGGCCACCATCAAAGTTCGACAGAAATGGGAGGACGGCTCTTTTGATAAGAATAGCGACATCGAAGAGCATCAACTCTATATGGAAAAGGTAAATGGTCAATGGCTCATGTCTGATTTTGACGGGCATAAAGCCGACTGCATCTACCATATTGCCATCAACAAACAGGAGCAAGTGGTGCGCCAGGCCATCAGCGAATATCTGGTCAAGGAAATCGGCGAGCATTACCAGAAAGGCGAGTTGTGCGTGCCCACACTGATGATGGTACACGAAACCGACTCCTGCGTATGGGGCGATTTCTGGGTGATGTGGTACAATCGCTCCGGCGACACGCTCAAGACGGTTTCCGGTGGCAACCACTCAGGAGTGATGACCTTAAGCAAAAAGGACGGCAAAGTAACTGTAACCGGTTTCGAGCAGACCGTTGACGGTGCCGGCAACGATGCAAGCGCCAAACGCATCTTCGGGGAGCATTACGACATCTATCAGAACATGCACTCCAACGATAATGTCCGCGAGGCCGTCCGCCAGGAACAGCTGCGCGAATACCTCAAACGCCACAATCTCGACATCCATTATTACCAGGACTACGGCTGGCCTGTGGTAAAATTATAGCCATCCTGAAATCACCGGCATCCGCCACCTGGGCCATCATCCAACGAAACAATCTCTAATTGAAAACACAAGCAACATGAAGAAAACTTTGTTTTTACTGCTATTCACCGCCTCTTTGGCGCTCTATGCGCAGGACATAAACCATTACAAACAGATTGTCGAGGAGTTGAGTTCCTCCAAATACCAGGGGCGCGGGTATGCGTTCGGAGGAGCCAACAAGGCAGGCAATTACCTTTGGGGCGAATTTGCGAAGGCGGGCGTGGACGAGCTTTGGCGACAGAATTTCACAATCGACATCAACACATTCCCAGGCAAGATGGAAATGTCGGTTGATGGCAAAAAACTAACAGCGGGCGTTGATTTCTCCATGCGCGAGTACTCGCCCGGCGTGCGCGGCACTTACAATCTCTACTATGTGGACACGGCCAACTACAACGCCGAAAAGATGTTCGAAGATTTGGCCAAACCCGAATACAAAGACTGTTTTGTAGTCTGCGATTTCTGGTTTTCATACAAGCACCACAAAGATTTCCAGAAAATTTGGGGCAAGGAGGGATGCACAAACGCGGGAATGATACAGACATGGGAACCGCTGCTGAAATTCTACAAGGCATACGGAGAGAAAATCATGGGCAAACCTGTCATCTGGGCCACCTCCGACTTCCCGAAGGATGCCAAAAGTATCACCGTCAACATTGAGAACAAGTTCCTGAAGGATTACGAGCTTTTCAATGTCATCGCCAAGGTGGAGGGCAAACGGCACGACAGTTGCTATGTCTTTACGGCGCATTACGACCATCTGGGCAACCTTGGCAAGAAGGTCTATTACGCCGGTGCCAACGACAACGCTTCGGGCACGGCGGCCATCGTGACATTTGCCAAATATTACGCCCAGAACCGCCCCGAGTACGACATGTACTTCATCGCTTTCTCCGGAGAAGATGCCAACCTGCGCGGTTCGGAATACTATGTGGAGCATAATCCTGTCGTACCGCTAACGCAAATCAAGTATTTGTTCAACATTGACATGATCGGAGACAACAACCCAGTACAGTACTGCGAGGTAAGCGACGAGGGCATGAGCGGTTTTGCCCTATTCGAGCAAATCAACAACGAAAAACACTACTTCAAGTCCTTGAACAGAGGCGAGTTGGCCGGCAACAGCGACCACTACCCTTTCGCCCAACGGCATGTGCCTTGCATCTTTTTCGAGAATGAGGAAGGTGATGCGTTCAAGTATTACCATACCGTCTTTGACACATACGAAAATGCCATATTCGACAGTTACGAGCCGATTTTCAAAATCATAAGAGATTTTGTGGAAAAACAATCTTCCCCACAAGTGGAAGGCCACTACACCTACAAACATGCCTTTGAGTATGATTTGGATGGTAATCACTTTGATGTGCATGAGACAGGCACGATGGACTTTTACCCCGACGGCACCGCCCTTGATTCCGCCCAGCAGGTGTATGAGGTCACGCTCTCAGATGGCAACAAGATAACCTATGTGTTTAACTATGTCAGTCCCAGTCGCTGGAAACTTGAAGGGGAGGATTTCTTCTTCTCGGGCATAAAAGAAAATTTCCGTATGGAGGTAATGGAAGGTGGCGATAAAGAGCCCGCCCTGGCACAAAAGATCATGGATGTCATAGGCGGCAGCATCGACTACAAATACAAATTTCACTTGGACGCACTGACAGCTGACAAGTTGCAATGGAGTTTCATTTACCGCGATGGCCATTCCGACACCTGGGAGTTCTATCGGGCCCCGTTGCGTTAGTGTTGTTTAAATTCGTTGGCAACGACTTTTTATAGAAGACTATCTCGCCCTTATGATTTATCTTGTTTTAGCCATAATATTTTCTTCCGGTGTCTTTGTCACCATGCGTTTTTTCAAACGCTTCGAATTGGACAATCACCAGGCCCTGATGTGGAACTATGTCTTCGCCACCGTCACCGGATTCCTGATATGTGGCAAATACGACACCATTCCCCAATTGGTCCATGAACCATGGTTTGGTCTGGCTTTGTTGACCGGTTTCTGGTTCATCTTCACCTATCTGCTGATGACGGCCTCAGCCCAATCATCGGGCGTCACCATCACTTCACTCTCCAGCAAGTTGTCAGTGGTACTTCCCACCTTGGCCGGCGTGCTCATCTTTCATGAGCATCTGAACATGAAAGTCGCAACGGGCATCTTTTTGGCCTTAATCGCATTGGTTTTAGTATTGGGAGGAAACAGCAAAACAACCGATAACACACAGAGAACCAAGCTATTACTACCCTTATTGATTTTCTTTGGCACCGGTATTGGTGACATTCTGATGAAACTCAACCAGCAACACAACACCGGCAACAACATGGGATTCATGATCGCATTTATCTACATGATAGCCATGCTGTTCGGCATTATCCTGGTGGCATCTGACCTCATCCGTGGAAAAACCAAATGGCAAAATAAGAATTTAGTTGGGGGTATCGCGCTGGGCGTCATCAACTTTTTCTCCACATACTGCGTATTTCACGCTATGCGCTTTTTTGACAATGTGGTTTTATTCCCCGTTTACAACATTGGTGTTGTCTGTCTTACCGCCCTCATCGGTTGGCTTCTTTTCAAAGAAAAACTGACCTGGAAAAATTATCTCGGTCTTGCCATTTCCATCATTGCCGTGGTTCTGATTACGGTAAAGCTCTAACACCTGCACAATCCACAAGGAATTATAAACAAGAATCCCGTATGTTGCGTTGAACCCAACAAAACAGTATCTGTTAAAGCAAAAAAGAGAAAAGAAATAAATAATGGAACAGAAATTATGCCAGAGCTGCGGAATGCCGCTCACCCCAGAAATCCTCGGCACCAACGCCGATGGCACCCAAAACGAAGAATACTGCATCTACTGCTACAAGGACGGCGCCTTCACCGACGACTTGACAATGGAAGAGATGGTGGAGTCCTGCGCCCAGTTCGTGGATGAGTACAACAAGAGCACTGGCCAAAACCTCACCCAAGAGGAACTGAAGTCGATGCTGCGCCAGTATTATCCCACCCTCAATCGTTGGCAACTGCCCGCCGACCAGCTCCCACCCGCCACCTCGCCCATCAAACACCAACTAATCGATGAAGTCAATGCACTGGGCATCAAGGATATGCCGCACATCGACAATCTCTTCGTGTTGCAGGGTTCGTTCGTCAACATGGAGTACACCATCAACGGAAACAAGGTGAAACTCCTCGACGATAATGCCACCTATTGGGGCAATCAGGTCGAAAAAGGAGACGGTCGTTGTTTCGGGATTGCCTGCGATGAGCACCACATCCTTGTGAGCGAGTACGGCAAGGATGGCGCGGATGCCGAAATAGTAATACTAAAAAGACGATAAAGAATTGTTGTAATTGCAATGAAACACGAAATCAACCCCAAAGAAACCCCGCGCGCCTTCGCCTTCGAGATGTGGATGACCGCTCCGATGCCGATGGTGACGCTGGTGAAGACGATGAATGTTAGCAAACTGCTGAGAGCCAGCCGGAAGAGCGGCGTCAAGTTCAACACGCTGATGTGCTGGTGCATCGGGAAGACCGCCAGCCTGACCGAGGAACTGCACCTGCTGCCCGAGGACGGCAAGCTCTTCCGCTACGACCAGATTGCCGTCAACGTGGTGGTGCGCAACCGCAAGGGCGGCATCAACTCCTGCGACATCCCCTTCTCCGACGACCTGCAGCAGTTCAACCGCGACTACATCGCGCTGACCACAAAAGTGGCGGAAGAGTGCGAGAGCAGCTTCCTCGACGGCTATATGATTGTCGGCACCTCCGCGATGATCCAGACCGAGCTCGACTGCATCTGCAACCAATACACCGACAAGTTCCTCAACCCGATGGTGATGTGGGGCAAGTACCGCAAAGAGTGGTTCAAGACCAAGCTGCCGGTCTCGTTCCAGTTCCACCACGTGCAGATGGACGGCGGTGATGCGGCACGATTTCTGGAGGCACTGCAGAAAACCATAGAAACGCTGTGATGAAAGCTTCTTCCTATTGGTATCTTGCCAATTTCTGGATTAAAACTGCCCTGTTCAAGAAAAAAGACCCCATTGTCGGGTCAATAATCATAACCGACAGGTGCAATTCGCTGAAAACCTACTCAAAGTACATATAAAACCGCGAACAAGATTGTTTTTCCCCATGAGTTTGATTACGACCTTCACCAGAACTTGGCTCACCCGATCTTTCAAACCGTTTCTGTTTGAAAATGAGTACGACAGTCATCTTCCTTTTGGGGATTGTGACAAACTTGGACTGTATGTCCATATTCCCTTTTGCAAAAGCATTTGCACGTTTTGCCCATATTGCAAAACAATATACAACAAGGAGTTATGCGATAAATATATCGATGCGCTGATTCAGGAAATACGTATGGTTGGCAGTCAATATGACGGCAAGAAAGAGACGACCAGTTTGTATTTCGGGGGTGGGACACCGGCTTTGGTGGCGGACAGAATCGGCGAAATCATAGAGGTAATTAACGAATATTTCATTGTTACAGAAGGTGTTGGCGTGGAACTGCATCCCGATAACGTGACGGTCGATACACTATGGAAACTTAAGGCGGCGGGCGTTACGAAAATCAGTATCGGAATCCAGTCTTTTTCAGAAAAATTCCAAACTGTCTTAGGACGAAAGCAGGTGAATCCTGCCAAATTGAAAGAAGCCTTGGACAAGGTTGCGTTTGAGACTGTTTCGATGGATTTTATATTTGCATTGCCCAACCAAACTTGCGAAGATATCAAATCGGATGTGGATATCGCTTTCAGAAACGGAGCCAACCACGTCGCTATTTATCCGTTTATTGATTTCTCGTTCACCAAAAGTGAAGTGAAACCAATGCCGAAGAAACAAAAAAAGCAACTTTTGGATCAAATAACGGCCTATTTCAAGCAACAAAGATATTATCGTGACTCCATTTGGACGTTCTCAAACAAGAAAGAAGCCAAATATTCTTCTATGACACGGGACAACTTCCTTGGCTTTGGCTGTTCCGCCACCACCCTGTTAAAAAATCAATTCAAAATAAACACCTTTTCTGTTGATGAATATTGCAAAAGGATAAACGGCGGCGAGTTGCCCACCTCCTTGACCATCAGGTTCTCTCTGAGACAACGAATGGTGTATTACCTCTTCTGGACGCTGTACAGTATGCAATTGGATGAGAAAAAGTTTGAACAGTTTTTCGGTGTGCCGCTGAAAAAAATGTATGGCTTTGAATTTTGGTTGGCGCAGAAATTGGGCTTCCTCACAAAAGGAAACAACATCTATTCGATGACAACGAAAGGGGCGTTTTACTATCATTACTACGAGCAGTTCTACACCCTCTCCTATATCGACAAGATGTGGGGGATTATGCGTAACGAGGCATTCCCGAAGTATATAAAAATTTGAACCACTTATTTTCGGAACACTATGAAACCGCTAAAACAATACCGTTTCGGCTTCGACCCGTGGGGCTTGCTCCTCTTCCTGCTGGTGATGCTCCCCAATTTCATTTGGTTCGCCGTTCCCGCACCGAACGACATCCTGCGCGCGGATTCGGCCACGCCGGTGGTGGATGCCATCGGCTCCGTGTTCCAAGTCCTGACCGTCGCGTGCCTCTGCTTCGTCATCCATAAAGACAGAAGCAAACTTCGTTTCTCGTCCCTAATCATTGCCACAATTGTTTGCGTCGCAATTTATTACATCGGATGGATATTGTATTACACGACCAATGTAAACCCCTTTGTCATCCTCCTGCTGACCATCCCGCCCTGCTTGGCGTTCATCCTTTTTGCCATCGACCGGAAGAACCTCCCGGCGGTCCTGTTTGCTACGGTTTTTGCGGTGTGCCATCTGGTTTTTGCGGTCGTGAATTTTATTGTCAAATGAAACACATCCCAAACTTCATAACAGCCTTCCGGTTCCTTGGCGCTTTCGGTCTCCTCTTTTCCGATGTTGGAAGTGTCACCTTTTGGGTAATCTATTTCGCCTGCGGACTGAGCGATATGGCAGATGGTTTCTTGGCAAGGAAATTCCACTGCGAAAGCAAAACGGGGGCACTATTGGACAGTCTGGCGGATTTGGCGTTTGTGGTCGGCTGCTGCATAAAGCTGATCCCTGTCTTGATCCTTCCCCATTGGCTCTGGTTCTGGGGCGCGGTGATCGTCGCCATCAAAGTCATCAACCAGATTTCCGCCATAGTGATGTACAAGAAATGTCGTTTCCCGCACACCATCGCCAACAAAGCGGCAGGTTTTCTGCTTTTCGTCGGAGTTCCATTGACCGTGTTTCTGGAGTCTGTCGTGCCAATAGTCATGATAGCCGTTGTCGCGACCTTTGCTGCCGTTCAGGAGGGACATTTCATAAGAACAAGGGCGGTTTGATTTCGTGATTTATTTGTATTTTTGCAGTTGAAAAAAATACGTTTCATACCGGCAGAATAACAAGATAAACATGCTCAAGTATAAAGTATTCATAAGCAGCGTACAATCGGAGTTCTCACAAGAACGACAGCTTGTTTTTGACTTCATCCGTAACGACGAGTTGATGGGGCAATACTTTGAGCCGTTCATTTTTGAGCAGATTGCCGCACAAGATGCTAATCCTCGTCAATTATATTTAGATGAGGCTTCTTCGAGTCAGGTTTATCTCCTGTTGATGGGAAAGAAGTATGGCAATGTTTTGCCGGACGGCATTTCTCCAACCGAGAAAGAATATCAAGCAGCAGGGGAGGGCAATGCATGGAGAGTAGCATTTATCAGCGACATGGACGGACAACAACGTGAGGAAGCGGAAGAATGCTTCTTCCGAAAAGTGCAGAACGAGCTATCATATCGTGTCTTTTCTAATCCGTCTGTTTTGGTTTCACTGGTCAAACAATTGCTGTATGCGTATCTTAAACACAAAGGCGTTATCCAAACATTAAGTTTCGATGAACAGACCCGCGATGATGCCTCTATGGCCGATATTGATGCAACGAAAATCAAAGACTTTTTGCATCAGGCCCGTCAAAAACGAGGGTTCCCACTGGCCGAAGACTCCGACCCAATCACGGTGCTCCGGCATCTGAGATTGTTGCGGCAGGACAAGCCCAGCAATGGAGCGTTACTAATGTTCGCCAACGACCCGCAATACTTTTTCCCCTCTGCGGTGGTCAAATGTGCGTGGTTTCTCGGCACAGAGACGGTAAAACCTATCGAAGATTATAAAACCTTCGAGGGCGGAGTGGCAGATCAAATCAGCCAAGCCACCAGTTGGGTGATGTCGAAACTGTCGGTGCGTTTTGGCCAGCGAAACGTGGAGGTGCAAAACGAGGTTGAATTTGAGATACCGCGATCCGTCATCTTCGAGACCATAGTGAATGCCGTGGCCCATCGCGACTACAACAGCACGGGGAGCGTGCAGGTTTCCGTATTCCGTAATCGTATTGTGGTACGCAATCCGGGGACGTTGCCTGTAGAACTCACCAAGGCCGACTTGATGAAAGAACATGGCTCTTATCCGCATAACCCGTACTTGGCGGAAGTCTTGTACCAGATGGGCTATATCGAGAAATACGGCACAGGCATCACAGAAAATATCCGCAGGATGCAAGAGGCGCATCTCCTTACTCCGAAGATCGACTTGAGTGCCGAGTTCATTACTACTATTTGGCGCGATAATGATGCAACTAATGATGCAACTAATGATGCAACTAATATTGGAACTAATGACGCATCTGATAATGATGCTAACGGCTTGATAAACAACACTAATAGTACTTCTAATGATGCAACTAGTGATGCAACTCCTAAAGATTATTTAGCTGCCAACAAACGTGTTATTGACAGAAAAGTCGCGAAGAAAGTAAAGAAAAGAATGACGGAGCAACAGTTGAAAGAATGCATTATCGAAGCTTGTTATGTAGAACATTCTGTTGAGGAACTAGCTAAACTGTTGAAAAAATCAGAGTCGCATATACGAAACCGATTCATCACCAATATGGTTGCTGACGGAATTCTTTTGCGAACTAAGTCAGGACACTCTTTAGATCAAACATACATGACAAATCCAAAACTTGACAAATAGAATTGGAGAGTTGTTGTTGCGCAAGAAACGGATGGAACACATTGTGTAGAAATGGGGGTTTACAAACCATAAAGTATTTATAGTGAAAGAGTTGCAATTTGTCAACAACCCGTTGACGAAATTGGTCACCAAGCTGGTGACGAAATAGAAGCTGTAATTCGTCAGCAGGTTGCTGCCGAAAAAAGCCAACGAGTCGTTGACCGAATTGAAGGCGTGGGAAAAGGTCAACAAGTTGTTGACCAATTGGAGATGCCTGAGCTTTTAGCCGATTGCCTTAGGATCAGCATATTGATATTGTTTCTATATGAGAGACAATAGAAGAAGCTGAGTGGTCTCTGCGCGACATTAACAAGCCCCTTGGCGTATCCACTTACCAGTTGGAAGAAGTGGTGGAGCGCACGGTAAAGGAATTGGAGCAAAAGAAAAAAGAAGGCACGCGCAAATAAGTTGCGTGAGGCGGATGGCTTTTTGCAGGCGAAAAATATTGTTAAGCTCGCATACTATTTCATTTTTTTTATAATTTTGCTCTCAAGTAATAAACAATTACAAGTATTAAAAAAGAAAATAGTATGAAGCCACTTGAAAAAATGATTCCATATTGTGGAAATTGTTCGCGTAAAACTAAGAAAGAAGGTCTTGCTAAAGGAGAGTATTATTGTGATGTTTTAATAGACACTCCGATGAAAGGAGTTGTTACTGAAGATACTGATGGAGCGTCTTGTGTAGAATTGGGAGTTTATAAACTAATTCGTCACAGCGAATTAGAGTAGAATTGATCAAAAGCAGTACGAAATAATACGAGCGTTTTGAAACTGTACAAGGAAAGCTCAGATCAAAAAGCATACAAAGAAACCGAAAACAGACAGAATCGAGCAAACAAAAAAGTTAGAATCCTAAAGATATAGAAGAAGTATGGAAAAGACTGGAATCACATTGTATAAAATCATGCAGGATGCAGGAATAAGTGGTAATACGGAAATATGCCAATATATGGATATAGATTACCTCATAGCCCTGTTGTCAAAAAACAAATACTATATCAAGAGAAAGAAATTCTTTATAGATAAGCTTGAGAAGAGTATCCCTTTTAAAACTTGTTGTGTTCTTAACCAATATGGGAAGAAATTCACTCCTGAACAAAATGCAAGACAAGAATCGCTAATTCAATTATCTCGTCGATATGAAGATATTTCGTCAATGTTGCTGACTTCCTGTTGGACAGAACGCGTTACCGAAAATGCATTAATGTGGGACAGGAATGGTGAACGACACAAAGCATGTATCAAGTCAACTATAGGTGATTTTGTGGATGCTTTTGGCAAAATAGATTATACTATCTGGTGTGGTAAAATATTATATGAGCCCATACATTCCTCACTAATATCTGATGATATTATTTGGTATAAAGAACCCTACTTTTCAGATGAGCGAGAAATTAGATTCTATTTTTCAAAGGATTTTAGCAAGATAATACCCGATGATAATACAAACGACCATCTCTTATTATCCGTAACTATTAAATCCTTAATAAAAGAGATTATTCTTTCTCCATATATCAAAAGAGAAGAGGCTGAGGAAATTAGGGATTTTATTCAAGAAAAGCATAGTATAAGAACCAAACTTTCTGAAATTAGGATATCTTGAAAAAAAACATTGTAATTATCTATATACGGGCATGGACAAGGAAACAGTGAACAACTACATGCGTAAGGTGCACGCGGATCCGCTGGGCATTGACGGACTGTTGCGGCTGGACAACCCCGTGTTGTAATATCCCCTGAAAGGGGCAACGAAGCCTACCCAGACAGGCACTTCAACAATCTCAAGACGCTGCTGCCCCATCAAGAGGAGGAGATGTATAGGAAACACGTGACTTTGAAGCAGCTGTGGAAAGAGTATTGGGTAGGTGATTGGTCACCATTGCCGCCATTCTATAAACAGGGCACGGCAGATGGCAACTGCAACTAACCGTCAGCAAAGGGCGGTTTGATGCTTTGAAACAATCAAAGAGTCATAATAGAATAATTTGTATTTTTGTCGTTTTAAAGTTGATTCGGTAGTTTAAGATTACAATGATGGACTATAATAAAAATATTGCAAAAGGTAAAGACTATTTTTCTAAAGGAGATTATTCTTCTGCTTTGGAATGCTTTAATAATGCAGTTCAATCTAAACCTAATTCCAAAGAAGCAAATCTTTTAAAAGCTATGGCTTATCAACAAAAGGATTATAATCTTTTTGGAAGGAAGGAAATGGGAAGAGCCTTATCACCTTTATACAGCATACTTGCTTTAGATCCTGAAGATTCAATTGTTCATGAGTATGTTGAGTTAGTTTATGATGGGAAAATGTTGTCTGAAAAAATTGAATTATATCCTATTTGTTATAGTACTTCTGCCAAAGATTATGAATCAAAGCATCATACATATCTTCTTGGCGAAAATGAATTTATGGCGTTCTTTATTGATGATTATACGATGGTATTTAAAATAATCGATGATGACAGCGTCAAGATTCAATTTTGTGAATATGATAAAAATAACGAAGGACGATTTATTGATGATGGTGAATCTGACAAAACTGTCATTATTCCTCCTGTTGTCAAATTCAACTCAAAACAATATACTGTAAAAGAGATAGGTAAAAGATCATTCTATGGGAGTGATGGAGATGGCTATCCTTTATACTTAACAAATGTCATTATTCCTAATACTATTACAAAAATTGAAGAAGATGCATTTTATTATTGCACCTTTTTAAAATCAATTAGAATACCCAAATCAATTGCGGAAATAAGTGAAGGTGCCTTCTCTTATTGCATGGGATTAGATAAAATAGAAGTCGAACAAGGTAATAAAACATATGATAGCAGAGAAAATTGTAACGCAATTGTAGAAACAAAAAACAACAGGATAATTGTAGGTTGTAAAAAAACTAAAATACACCCAACGATAAGAACTATAGGATGTGCGGCATTTCATGGACAAAGAAGTATGCACTCAATAGAAGTTCCCAATTCTATAACTAAAATAGAGCAATCCGCATTCCTCGATTGTGGCCTAAAAAAAATCAAACTCCCAGATTCTATAGTTCATGTTGGAAAATTAGCATTTGCCTCATGTAAATTACAATCCGTGATTTTTGGCAAATCCCTAAAGATTATTGAAGATTTAGCATTTGATAGTAACTCGAATCTTAAAGCCATAGTAATTCCAGAATCAGTAAATAAAATTGGACTAAATGTTTTTCGTTCTCTTTATGGAATAGGTGTACAGTCAATAACGGTTCATAAAGACAATCAATGTTACGACAGCAGGGACAATTGCAATGCAATAATAGAGACTAATACAAATACCATAGTTATAGGATGTGGTAGAACATCGTTTCCTAAAACGATTAAACATATTGGTAAAAGTTCATTTTTTGGTTGCTGCTGCATAAATGAAGTTTCTTTACCCGACTCGATTGAAACAATAGGTGATGATGCATTCTGTAGGTGTGAAAACTTATATAAACTTAATTTACCTGAGTCAATTACAAGAATAGGATCAGGTGCCTTTAGCGGATGTGAAAAATTAACAGAAATTATTTTTCCGAAAAACGTTTCGTATATTGGCGAATATGCATTGAATGGGTGTAAAAATTTGAAAAGTATAACAAGCCTAAATCCCAGACCTCCATATTTGCAGACGGATGTTTTGTTTGGAACATATGATAATGATTGGAAATTATCTAAAATTGATTTAAAAGTACCATTTTCGTTCATAGACAATTACAAAAATGCTCCTGGCTGGAAATTGTTTAAAAATATTATTGCAATAGAAGATCTTGAAGAAACACCCGAGTAAATAATCTAACCCAGATCGTTTTATTATAATCGTGGTTTAATACATTGATAATATCTGTGGAACCGATTTGATAAAACTCGTCGACTGCCATCACATTTCTGCAAATAGAGTATCATTTTTGTGACAAGGTGTTTACGTGCACTCGTGTTTCCATAACTCGACACTCTCATCGTTAAAGGCACCTCCATTTCGCAGACATTCCATCTCTCACGATCGGTACGGTCGGCGAAAGACCGTGCAAGGGTCAATTGCAGCTCTGTCAAGTCGGACTCGGAGTTGAGACGTGCCATTGTTATGGGGCAAACTTCATGAAGACACAATCTCTATAATAGAAAAGCCATTTCAATACTCAATTAGAGTAAAGAAACGGCTTTTCTAAAGATGTTCAACTAACAATTTGGCAGTAAAAAGCCATAGGATTCGGTATGAATCCTATGGCTTTGCTATTCAAACGAGATATTCCAATGAGGAACAATCTTGTTGTAAACCCCATCAGCAGTGACTTTGCAAAATAAACATCCATCACCTTTGGCAACATTATTATCCCAATGTAAAGGTTGAAGGTTTAATAAATCGTTAGTCCCGCCTTTTGCAATAGGAATAATATGGTCAATTTCCCAACCATACTCACTATTTCTATCGCCATAGGCTTCGAATACAATCCAAGCACCACATTCGTCTTTACGAATATGATTAGGATCTTGATTCATTACGGGGATTGCTTTTTCCCAAACTTTTTGAATTACTTCATCTGAAAAATACATAAGAGCATAATACGGAGAGATGGTTGTTAGCCCATTCATGTCTATCTCTCCAATAAGACAATCTGGGGCGATAATAATTTTTCAAGATCTCTTATAAGAGGATTAGCTGACGCATAATTATATCCTCTATTGCCAAAAACTATACATGTATTGTTTAACTCAACTATGTAAGGAACATCGTATTTAATAATAGTTGACACAATTTAGTCACAAAAATAGCATTTTTCCGTAAACAACAAACAAATCTAGAAAAAAAGAACGGCTCACCCAAGGCCACTATCGAGACGGATGAGGAGAGATCGTACTTTCTGATAGACATTCCTTGTCATCCGGGATTTGTCATGGAAAAGGTGGTCTTGAACAAAGACTTCACAAAAGACTTCATAAAAGAAAAACGCATACAACTATCTGAACGTCAGGAGAGAATACTATTCATGATACTCGACGATGACACCATTACTTCACAAAAGATTGCACAAAAGACGGGCGTGTCGCAACGCACAATACTAAAAGACCTAAACAAATTACAGACTACAGGAATCCTCGCTCGAGATGGCGGTCGAAAGAACGGCACCTGGGTGATTGTGACAACATAAGATGGCGTAAAAGATAACGCATCCGAGACTTACCCCCCTCTGCAAGCCTTGCAACCCCTCCCTCATCACCCGAAATATCGTATTTTTGCCCCGGTTAATAATTGTAAGAAAGAGTGCTCATATTATGAATGATACGCTACCAAAAGAAGTCCATCGTCAGAAGGCTTTGTTCAGCCGGGACATGCCTTTTAAGCCTCAATATGGCATGATGCTGTATGTCGAGGCGTGCGCGAATGAGGAGATCAACGGGTATTTTCACAAGAATATGGGGAAAGCTGTCAACATTCTGGGCAAATCGTTCACCTATTTGCCCGCGATGCTGGACAAGTTGGCGGAAATTGTGGAGTACAACTGGCCGGAGACCGATTCCACATGGATAGAGAAGGCGAAGTCCGATCCGTCGTGGATACAAGACACTTATCGGGAAATCCTCTCCTACAGGATAGACAAAGAAGACGAAATGCCCGAATTGCCTCTGCAAACCATTGAACCACCCCTGCTGATGCGCTATGAAGAGACCTCTTTAGACGGCCATGTTTTCACACTGTTCCCGCTTCTGTACAGCGACGACGCTCAATTCGAACAATTGTTGACCGCCATCGCGCAAGTGCCTCGTCCTGATTCGAATACATTTCATAGTACGCTTATTGAACAACCCCTGCGTTATAGTCGCTTGCGGGAGAACGAGGACACAGACCCCAGAGACAACGCGGACTGGGGGAGAATAGATGTGCTGGCGGACGAGATCCGGCAGCGAATCGAAGAGATGCGCTCAATTGGGGTGTCCGATTTTGTCATAAAGAAACTGATTGCATTGCCCGATCCCAAACTGAGCACGCTTCGCATCACCAAGGATTACGGCATTTTCCTGCCCGACTACAACGATATGGAAATCTCCCTGCCGACACTCTCCAAGGTGGTCTATTTCTTCTACTTGCGCCATCCCAAAGGGTTGCGGTTCAAGGAGTTGATCGACTACCGCGAGGAGTTGTTGCAGATTTACCGTCTTATATCTAACCGTTATGACGCGGCTAAAATGGAGCAAAGCATCGACGATTTGGTTGACTCCACCGGCAATTCCATCAATGAAAAGTGCAGCCGCATCCGCGCCGCCTTCGTGAGCCGGTTCAGCGATGATCTGGCCAAGAACTACTACATCACGGGATCTTCCGGTCAGGCAAAATACATCCTCCTCGACCGCGGTTTGGTGATGGACGAGGCGGGGATACTCACTCAAGTTTTGCAATGATGACTCAGACTGTTTCGTGGAAATTTGTCTTTGAACGAAGGAGATTCCGCCAGTTCCTATCGTCACTGGCGGAATGGTGTGCCGCATACAGGGGAAAAGGGGGAGAAGATGGGCGGCGATCGTAAAAGTTCAGGCAACGGCAGATTTTCTCCGCCGCCCATCTTCTCCTCCTTGGTCTCACACGGTCGTGCGCACCATTCCGCCGCGAACGCAGTGAGCGAGCGGAATCTCCCACGAAAGATCACGAAAATGCGCCAACCGCTGCAACGAAAACGAATTTGCGGAACATAGAATAAAACATATTATTAGATTAAAATAAACATAAACATGGAGCACATACTTTTGCTAATTATTGCGGTAGGCCTCGCGTATGGTGTCGGCTGCTTGGGTCGCACTCGGAAAATAGGTTTTGGACTGGCATTCGCCATTTCGCTGCTCAATGTCGTCATCGGATTGATTGCAGTGCTTTGTTCAAAGAAAATTGATAATGTTGAACCTGAAAAAATGGAGGAATAGATTATGAAAATTGCGGGTTATATTTTTGCAGCAATAGGTGGTCTCGCCCTCATAGGTGGTCTCGCTGCTGGGCACAGTGTTTTCGGACCTTTGTTTTGGCTGGCTTTAGGCATTGTTTTGATATATTTTGGGAAGAAAAAGGAAGAAGGGGAGCGTTCAGCCAAAAGTGAGGCGACAACCCCATCCGACGACAATATACATCAAAATGTAAATACGCAGATGGTATCAGCAGATGCAGGAAAAGAAGAAGTTAAACGTGAAACAACGACATATTGGGAAAAATATAAATCCGAAAATCCTGCAAAAGCATCTCAATTACAGGCACTTCTAGGTGTGGATTTCTCTCTATTGTCAGATAATGATGCTCAAGAGAAAATCAACTCTGTTAATCGCTTATGTAGCCAATACAGCTGCGAAATCAAAGATGTTAAGAAAAGATGTTTGCAAGATCTGGAGCAATTCCCCTTGTCATTTCTGTCCAAAATGATAGAAATGACAGAGAAAGAAAAAGAACAAGAGGCCTTCAATTTCAACATTGCCCAAGAGAATACCGTTTGTGCCATGATAATTGGTTGGATGAAAGAAAGGAAAGAAATATTGGAGAACAGTAATGTCTATAACAATCATATAGAAGATGGCCCTGCTGAAGACCAGCTTACACCAGAAGAATCCTTCAGAAAAAGATACACAAATGCGCTTTTGAAAAGAATTGGTGGGAATGCAAATAATGCTTTATTCTGCGAGGGCTATGATTCTCCAGTCGCCCATGAATTAATGGATGTGATGTATGCTTTTCTAAAAGACACGACCGAGAAAGAGAGGGCAGATAGTCATGGCTATGGGAAGAGGTACACTTCTGTCATTATAGAAGAGACTGAGAAAGTGACAAAGCATTATTGCCATGCAGCATTACAAGAATGCGTTGAACACTTTAACTTCCCAAACAAAAAAGTTGTAACAAGTTTCAGATGTCCATATTGCGGAAGCTGGAAAGTATGGGACGAGGATTACGGGTTTGAATGTGCGGAATGTGGATGCACTTGGCATGCTCCCTTGGGCTATAATTTATATTTAGAGAAACATTAAAGAAAAATGGGATTATTTAATAGAACACGGAAACCATTACCGCCGTATGATACTTTGGCGGCAGAACAAAGGTATGCATTGTACTTTCAACTTGAATATCTCACAATGAAAGGTGTACCAATGCATGAAATGTCATGGGCTTTTTCTTATTTGGAGAAAGCCGCCGTATATTTTGGAATGACAAAGAGGCAAATAGAAGAGTTCAGACCATTCTATAATTCATACGAAAAAATCGTGCCGTATATCAAGCAAATAAAAAACAGACAGATTCTTGAATATATGATTAGTAACTGCTCTAATATTTTCATCTTAATGCACGGAGGCGAAGAGCATCAACGGTTGGGCGAAGAAGCCTATAAACTTTACGAAGATTTGGGGTTTACTTATGAGGAAGTTAGGATAATTACCAACAAATATATGTACAGAACAGATATATGAGGCCTTGCTCTCAAACTAAAACAGAATAATCATGAATAGAGAAATTAAATTTTTAGAAAAGTTGGCTAAAGCCTATCAAACTTACGACGCTTCCGTTATTGAGGATGATTTGGCAGATGATATGCATTATGCTTCATTTTGGGTGTTTCAGGAATTAACCTCCAAAGAGGAATATTTGGATTACCTTAAAGGTAAACTTCAAGCAATGGAAAGCACTGGTACAACACAGGAATTTAAGATTGTTGATGGTAAGAGATGCTCGAAGGCGTTACTTATCACCAAGATTAATGGCCGCGATGACAATGGAGGAGGTTTTGTGGTGGATTTCAATAATGATGGCAAAGTGGGAATGATTAACCTTACAATACCGACTTTCTTTTAAAGCGAGATTGGACTGCTGATTATGAAATCAACGACTAATACAGGATCGAACAAAAAGAATAAGAGATGATGATAAATCAAATCATGGCGAATAAAACCTGCACTTCCGCACCAATTATTAGAGCCTACCTCAAAGCACTATGAACCCCAACAAAGAAACAAACACCCCGGCCACCCCAAGCAAAGCACACAAAGCCGTTTTCTTGATAATGACCATCGTGACTGCGTTGCTTGTTCCCGTGTTGTTGCAAGGCCATCTGAATGTTATCTTCAGAGATCTGTTTAACCCTCATGATTGCATTGTTTTAGTGCCGGGGTTGCGGGTGGCGAGTACTTTGGTGTGTTATGGCATTGCCGCTGCCGCAGGAGGGACTTTGCTCCGCATCGCAAGAATACACAAGCGCTGGCTTACCGTTCTTTTCTTTATGCTGACGTTCCTTTGGACCGGCTTGGTGGCAGCGGCATTATATTTGGCCATTGATTGAAAGTAACCCTTAAAAACCAACCACCCCATCATGAAACTAAACCACCTCATGGCCCTTCCCCCCGACAAGAAGAGCGAAACCGTGACCACGGGCTTCCAACACCTGGACCACCTTACCGGCGGACTGCGAACAGGGCAAATATGCACCGTTGCCGCACGGCCCGGGATGGGCAAAACGGCCTTCGCCGTGTCCCTTCTGCGCAATATCGGTGTGGTACAGAAAGTTCCCACGGCGTATTTTTCCCTCGATCTGACCGAGCTGGAAATCGTGAGAAGACTTAAGGCCTCCCTAACCGGCAGTTGGGAAACCGTGCCTTGCAATGAGATAACGCCACCCGTGGATGTTATCGATGCAATGGAAAAGATAGGGTTTCACATAGAAAAAGGTCGGGATGTGGAACAGAAAGCCGTGCAAATGATGAAAGAAGCCCCTGTCTGGATAGAACACAACTTGGAAATAGGTGTGGATGAGATTGTCAGTCGTATGGAGCGGCTACATCAGGAGAACCAGGTGCGGGTCGTGATTATGGACAGCTTGCGTTCGATTCTAAGTGCCTGCAGGACAGAGCAGGTGCGGGCACTCCAGAAACTATATCAAGTCGCAGACCGACTGCATCTGGCGGTGGTGATTACCTCCGGCTTGAGCCTTTCGGTAGAGACCAGGGGAGGCTCCAAACGTCCATGTTTAAGCGATTTAAGGGATTGGTATCAGCTTGAGTGTTTTTCTTCGATGGTAATGTTCGTTTATCGCCCGGAGTATTATTATCTTGATACATTTGAAGACAACTCCCCCTCGGAAGAGATGGCCGACATCATGGTGGTAAAGAACAACTTTGGCAATACCGCTGATGTGCGCATGCACTTTGACAATCATGCCAGTTTCAGGGAAATTTCATACGAAGATATGAAGAAACCACATCTTTTGTGAACAAAGCTCTATAGCCGGATGAGGAAACGGACACACTGAAGGATGGTATTCTATGCGAGGTTTTCCGCAAAGGAATTTCAAAAAGAATTTGAATGATTGTCCCCGGTTGAAGAAAACTTCTGATCAAATTACGCGGTAGTTAACTTCATCAAATGAACAGGGTTTCAAGCGTACATCCGAGCACGCGGGACAAGGCAAAAACCGTCTGTACTTCGGCTTTCCGGATGTCCTGGTCCCCTTGTTCGTAGGCTTGGATCATGCGCAACGAAACACCGGAGATTTCAGACAGCTGCTTTTGCGTAATTCGTTGCTGCTTTCTTATGGTTTTCAGCATATTATGGCGCTCTTCCAAATGCCGTCTCATAATGGCGGCAGCTGTGGCCACGAATTTCGAGAGATCCGCTTCGTGCAAGGTGGGGTAAAGCGAAAGTACTGTGTTGATGTCCAATCCGTTACGCTGAATGAATGAGAACGAGTAGGATGATTGCCATTGGTAATAGGCCAACGCCCATCCTACCCAGTATTCGGGCGTGCGTTCAAATAGGCTGAATTCAGTTTCGGGGATCCGAATGTCGGATGATCGCGTCAGTACTTTTCTCATCAGTTCCATCCCTGACAACCCGGAGACATAGCGAGGATTGCCGGTCTCCATTTGTGCGGCGATTCCGCTGGAGAGGAACATCTCGTAATAGGCGTTCAGATCGCAATGCGCGACACGGACAGCACAATCGAGCATCGTGCCCAAGTTGTGCATGGCATCCTCAAGGTAGAGTTGATTATAGGCGGGGGTCATCATTGTTCCAGTTTTGTCTCAGAATATCAATCATGTAAATGGCATCAGAGGCGGTGGCCGTTGATTTTTGGGTTTGGAAGTCCTTGCGTGCTTGCCGGTCACGCGCCATCCGTTTGGGATAATATTGGCTGCTATCCACCGGAATGCTTTCAATAAAATGCAATTGCGCGAAGGCCCTTTCGGATTTCAACACCACTTGCTCACCCAAATTCCCTAACATCATCGCCTTGCGCAACTGCTCCAGCGAAATGGTATTGTTCAAAAAGGCGTTCGCAAATGCGAAATAGGAGTCGTCAGCCCGGTAGCCGACAATCAAGTCGTATGGCTCATAATCAGGCAGAAAATGATTCAACAAGTAGTCTTTTGCATCCGATGGCAATCCTTGCGACAGCACAAAAGTCCTGTTTTTCAGCAAAATCGAAAGCCAATTCAGAATATGATAGGGCTTTGTGTTCAATCGAAGAGTCTGCAACCCATCAAGGATAAGTTCATAATGGTTGGCAAAACCATCGCTCTTTTCGGTGCTGGCCCATTCTTTCGCAAGTTCCAGGTTTTCAGTACAATAAAATCCCAACCCATAATCATTCTTCGGGTTTCCAATGCCGAGTTCAGGTCGCTCAACCACCTTCGTCGAGCCGTGATATAATGTCAGATTATCCATAAAACTATCGTTATAACGAGAGTTTGCAAAAGTACATTTTTTTTGATATGGGAGTCCAATAAAAAAAGAATATTTTTGCACCCCAAAACATCCTACTATGACCGAATTTAACAACCTTACCGGTCTCCGCCACAGCGAGCAGCTGGTGGTGGAGCACAAAGACACCGCCGCGGTCTATGGCTCCGGCGCATTGGAGGTGTTCGCCACCCCCGCGATGATTGCCCTGATGGAGAAAACCTGCCTGATGGCCGTGTGCGACAAAATCGGCGAAGGCAACACCACCGTCGGTATTGCCGTCAACATCAAGCACTTGAAAGCCAGTCCCGTGGGCGCGACCATCCGTTGCGAGGCCGAACTCATCGAAGTCGATCGTCGCCGCCTGGTTTTTTCCGTGAAGTGCTTCGAGGGCGAAATGCTCGTTGGCGAAGGTGTCCACGAACGGTTCGTGGTGGAGAGCGCGAAGTTCATGGCGAAATTCTGAAAAGTATGAACCAGCTAAAACGTTTGTTTACAGCGATTTTTGCGGTTGCGGTGTTCCTGGTTGTCGCGGCCTCCTGCTGTATGGCGCAGAACACCTCTTCCGCCCATGTTCTCGGCCACTACACCTACCAGCACGCCTTTGACTATGACCTCGATGGAGCCCACCTTGATGTACACGAGACCGGCACGATGGACTTCCACCCCGATGGCACCGCCCTCGACTCTGCCCGGCAAGTCTATACCGCCACCCTTCAGGACAGTAGTGTTGTGACGTGGGTGTTCAACTATGTCAGTCCCAGCAAGTGGCGTTTGGAGGGTGAGGATTTCTACTTCGCCGGCATTAAAGAAACCTTCCGAATGGAGGTGGTTGAAGGCGACAAAGAGAACGAACTGGCGCAGGAAATCATCAAGGTCGTCAGCGGCAGCATTGACTACGAGTACAAGTTCCATTTAGACACGCTGACGGGGAAGAAACTGCAGTGGAGCTTCACCTACCGCGACGGCCACAGCGACACGTGGGAGTTCTATCGAGTCAAGTAGTGACTTTTTCCGCTAAATGAAAATCTTTCCCTGTATTTTTGCTACTTTTGCCGCCGGAAAATTCTAAACTAAAACAAATATGAAAAACATTGTCATTCTGCTGTCTTTGAGCATCTTATTCTTCGGATGCACAAAAGATTGGGGTACTCCTGCCACCAAAAACTATCCCATCAACGGTGCTTATACAAAACTTGATGTGAGTAACGCTTTTGAGGTAACAGTCAGCGACCAAGTGACAGAGGTGGTCGTCACCGTGGGCGAGCTGGCGCACGACAGGGTGGTGGTGAAAGCGGTTAATGGTGAATTGCAAATCGGATTCAAACCGAACACAATGTATAACGGAAAAGCCGCTGCCGTCATCCCTGCCACTGCCAACCTGCACGGCCTTGATCTCAGCGGGGCCTCCTCATTCACAGGAGATCTTAGAGGGAACAATGTGAACATAGAACTTTCCGGTGCGTCAACCTATCGGGGCTCTATCGAAGCCGCTGAACTGGACATTGACTTGTCAGGGGCTTCGGATGCCATTATAAACGGTGTTTGCCAGACCAAGATGGAGATAGACCTGAGCGGGGCCAGCACTTTGAAAGCAGCTGACCTTTCGGCCATGTCGGTGTATGGGGAGATGAGTGGCGCCAGCGATGCCGATGTCACGGTCTGCTCTGCTCTGAATGTACAACTCAGCGGGGCCAGTACGCTCACGTACGGGACCTCCTCTGAAGAGTGTCATCCTAATATCAACTGCCCTGCATCTGGCGGCTCGGTTGTCAAACCGCGTAATTAACGGCACTGCCCTATTGTTGATTGCCCTATGGACTTCCATATTTACGGTACACAAAACAAACCAACCCTCCTCCTGCTCCCCGGCTTGGGCGTGTCGCATGAGATTTTCCTTCCGTTAATAGAATTGCTGAAGGAGGACTTCCGCATCATCACGGTGGATGTTGACGGATTCCTGCTTGGGAAGCCCTCCCGTTTCACCTCCGTCGATGATCAGGCGGCGCAGACCATCCGCTACGTGCAGGAGAACCTCGGCGGACGGTTAGATGTCGCTTACGGGCTCTCGTTGGGCGGCAAAATCCTCTCGCGGATGCTGGAGCGCGACGAAATCGTCATCGACCACGCCATTATGGATGCCGCGCCGCTGTTGCCGCTGCCCAAGTGGACGGTGGGACCGCTTCGCTACTACCAAGCTCTCAACGTGTGGACCTGCTACCATTGGACCGGCTTCTGGCGGTGGCTGTTCCACTCGCACTACTTCGATGTGCTGCTGGATGAGGTGAAGAAAGTTTTCCCGTCGGACAAAACACGCGCTGTGTTAGAAGGCTATAAATCGGTATATACCAACAAGTTGGAATCCATTTACGGAGCCGACATCCACTACTGGCACGGCACCAAGGAGGCATTCGTCGCCAAACCGCAGGCCAAGCATTTGCTCACGCTCTGCCCGGAAGCGCACGTGGAGGTCTTCCCGAAGATGAACCACGGCCAGCTGCTGGTGGACCACCCGGAGAATGTGGCACGGCGGATCACTGAAATCTCTGAAAACAAGTTATCGTAATAATGTTTGTAGGTGAGCTGATTTCCCTTTTCGTTGCCCTTTCGTGGACCGCCACCGCCCTTTTCGCGGAGGTGGGCTCGAAACGCATGGGCTCGCTGCCGTTCAACACGATCCGGATGACGATGTCGCTGTGCTTCCTTGTCCTCACCCTCTGGTTGGTGATGGGCGTCCCCTACCCGCGCTACGCCGATGGTGGCACCTGGGGCTGGCTACTGCTCTCGGGCGTGGTCGGCTACGTCATCGGCGACTACTGCCTGATGCAGGGCTACATCCACATCGGGTCTCGTTTCGGACAGCTCTTCATGACCCTTTCGGCCCCCACGGCAGCCCTCACGGGACGAATCCTTCTTGGCGAACAGATGCGCCCGATTGCCATCCTCGGAATGGTGGTCACCCTGAGCGGTATCGCCCTGTCGATTCTCTCGAAAAACGATGATTCGGAACATCACGGATTGCGTTTCAAGTTGCCCGCCAAGGGCATCTTCTACGCGGCGATGGCTGGCATCTGTCAAGGTTTCGGGTTGGTGCTCAGCAAGATGGGACTCCAGCACTATGATATGGCGCTCACAGCACTCAATATTTCCCAAGACGCGGTCTTTGAGGGGGCGTTGCTGCCGTTGCCGGTCAGCATCTGCGTGCCCTTCGCCGCCACCACCATCCGCGCCTACATCGGACTGGCGGGCTTCTTCCTGTCGTTGATGCTATTCAGCAAGGACGGCTTGGCAAAGTTGCGCAGCGCCTTCCACGACCGCAAGGCGATGTGGTGCGTGTTCGCCTCCACCATTTTTGGACCCTTCATCGGGGTCAGCGCATCGCTGTTGGCCACGATGTACACCTCCGCGGGCATCGCCCAGACCATCTTCGCCCTCACGCCCATCCTTATCATCGCCCCGGCGGCCATCCTGTTCCACCAGAAAGTGACGGTCCGCGAAGTCATCGGCGCCATCATCAGCGTGGCGGGGGTATGCTTGTTCTTCGTTTAGCCTCCCGCTGAAACCGCAGATTAACGCAGACATTATTTCTGCGTCATTCTGCGTAGTCTGCGGGATAATTATCAGAAAAATAGTACTTTTGCATCTCGAATTTCAAAAGAATAATCCTATGAAAAGTCCCAAACTGATGCTGCTTCTCGCAGTTGTGACGCTAACCGCCGTCTCCTGCGGTTCCAAGAAAGAAACCCCGAAAGAGGAAGCCCCCAAGATGCTCGTCCTCTACTATTCCCAGACCGGCAACACCAAGGCCGTGGCGGTGGAAATTGCCAACAAGCTTGGTGCCGACATCGAGGAAATCACGATGGTGGAACCCTACGATCCTGATTTCCAGGCAACCATCGACCGTTGCAAGAAAGATCAAGAGCAGGACATCCTCCCCGAGATTCAACCCGTCAAAGCGGACATCGCCAACTATGATGTCATCTTCCTCGGCTTCCCCGTGTGGTTCGGGACGTACGCGCCGCCGGTGACCACCTTCCTCAACAGCACCGACTTCAGCGGCAAGAAAATCGTGCCGTTCTGTACCTTCGGCAGCGGCGGACTGGAATCCAGCGTGAAGGACTTGGCGGCGGCTGAGCCCAACGCGGAGATCCTGACCGGCTACGGAGTCCGCGCCGCCCGTTTGGAAGCGATGCCCCAAGAGGTGGATAATTTCCTGAAAGCCAACGGATTCCTTGAAGGCGAATATGTCCAGTTGGCGGACTTCCCCGCCCAGCACGAGGCAAGCGCTGACGAAGCCGCCATCTTCGACGCGGCTGTTGATGGCTACCCGATGATCCACGCCAAGGCCAAGACGGTGGCCTCCCGCGAGCTCCCCGACGGCACGGAATACCTCTTCACCGCCGTCAACCTTCCCCGCGAGGACAAGCCGGACATGCCCACCGACGAGATTCAGGTCTATGTGACGGTGGAGAAAGACAAAGCGCCGGTGTTCACGAAGGTGATACGATAGTTTGTTTTCCCGCAGAACTCGCTGATTAGCGCAGAAAGGGTCTGCGATAGTCTGCGCAGTCTGCGGGAGAAACAAAACATAAAAGATATGGCCTCAAAACTCTTTTTCCAAGCCCTGACAAAATTCCTCGCCGGATTAGTGCTGGTGGGTGTGCTGCTTTTTTTGCCGGCGGGCACCTTCGCCTACTGGCAGGGATGGCTTTTCATCGCCCTGCTGTTCGGGCCAATGTTCATTGCGGGCGTGGTGCTGTTGCTCCGCCAGCCCGAACTGTTGCGCAAGCGGTTGGATGCCAAAGAGAAACAAGGGGAACAGAAGTGGGTGGTCGCGTTAAGCGGCCTGATGTTCCTCGCAATGTTCGTGGTGGCCGGCCTCAACTATCGTTTCCAATGGTGTCTCTTGCCGAATTGGGCGGTATATGTGGCCTCTGCGGTGTTCCTGATAGGCTACGCATTCTACGCCGAGGTGCTCCGC
>JAEEGJ010008933.1_pt1 | contig 27269 bp, 18 predicted proteins | sample 8958761 | NCBI WGS metagenome assembly JAEEGJ01 (sample SAMN16246546, study PRJNA631951) | gut metagenome | biome: gut microbiome; feature: rumen; material: RS-attached | host: Bos | place: Iran: Karaj | collected 2018-10 | reverse complement strand
AATGGGAAATCAGTGGAGATGAGTTGATTGACTTACAGTTGGCTACAGGTGGCATGGCTATTCCGGCAACGGTTGTCTATTCGGTCTCAGATTTTCCGACGATTTGCACCATTGAATGGTCAGTAATAGGAGCTGCTTCTATCTCAAATGGCCAGTTCTCGCCCTCGTTAACTCTTTCGGTTCTGGGAGATTGTTCGGTTGAAGCGACCATGACGAATTCTTCGGGGCATTCAACCGTTATTCGGAAAAAACAGGTTAAAGCAAGTCATGCTCCAATTATTACGGACATAGACTTCTTTCAGTATTTCCCAATAAGTCCGGGACATTATGTGATGAGGGCAGTTGCCAATAAATCGGATGGATCATTCTCTTGGAGTACCACTGGAGGGACATTACAGGATTTGACATATCCAGATGACGCCTCTTTTATGGCTGAGCCACAGCTTTATAAGGAGATTATTTTCACACAGCCTGGGGTTTATACGATAACCGTTGAAAGTATGCTGGATAATCACTACTATTTATATCAGAAGAATGTTTTTGTGAACGAATCGTTTGGGGTATCGGATTTTTAATTTGTATTTGTGTCAGCTTTTGACTATGTTTAGAAAACAGATACATCTGGCTTCCGTGGTGGCTCTGGCCTTTCTGTCAGGATGTCTGCGAGAGACGGCGCTGGATCCTGAAACGGAGCCGGAGGTCGTGGTGCAATGTATTCTGGCCTATCCCCAGGAGGAACAGGAGCTCCGGCTTTGCTATACGATGGCGCCTGGTCAGAAAACAAGTGTTCCCATTGATGACGCAACCATTCTTTTGTCCGATCTGACAACCGGGAAGCAAGCCGGTGCATTCAGACCTTGCGGGGAGGGACGGTGGATTTTGGATGGTCAGGTGATTCCCAGCCATGACTACAGGCTGGAGGTAACGGTTCCCGGTCATTCTCCCATTCGGGCGGAGACCCGAATTCCGAATCAACATCGCGTCCATTATCAGCATCATGCCCTGTCGGGAACTTATTGGAATGAAGATAAAATGGAATTCTATTCGATAGCGGTAAATTCCAACCTGTATTTTTCCGGTACGCGCTTTTATGCTGACGATTTCGGTACGGAATCCCTTTGGGTTTTCTCTTGGATATGTGACGCGCTGTCGGAGAGAGCCTCTCTGGGCCGAAGGTTGGGAACCAGTTGCTTCGCGGCGGACCCTTTCAATTATACAGGTGAAATCATGGAGATTCCAGAGCAGAATGTTGACACTGACGACCATAACAGGACGGTCTATTTACGCGATATGTTCAGTCATTGTCCCTATCATTTGAACTATTTGCGGATTCAGAATCCGGGATCCGCCGAATGGGAGGAAACAGAGTATTCTGACAATATACAATGGAACGAATCCGGGCGGAAACGACAGACCTTTTTCTATGTGGAAGGAGATGTGGAGGAGGGTTATGAGGGTTTGCCGGGCAGGACAGAACCGACTTCCTGGGGAGAATTGTCCTACGAAGAGCCCTCATCCAAGTTCCCCGGTGAGAGTTGCATCGAAATGATGACCGTCTCGGACGAATATGACCGCTATCTGAAAGAAGTCACCTCCTATGAGATGCGTCATCAGGAGGGCGATCTGACCGTTTTGTATGAACGGGAGAATGTGTATTCGAACATCCTGGGCGGAATGGGAATCTTCGGCGCCAGAATATCGTATTATCTTCCCTGGAAGGAGGCGGGGATTCCGTATCTTCCATGAAAAGATTGGGTATCACCTTCCTGGCACTCTGCATTTATGGCATCGCGGAAGCCCAGTCCGTCACGGAATGGCGGGATACACTCCCGCCTGCCTTGCGGGTGGACCATCGGATGCTCCGGGTGGAAACCGGGCATACTTCATCTGATATTGCCACGATGCGCCGTGTTGTCTCCCCTCTGGGAGAAGGAGATGCCATCAAACTCATCCAGTCACTGCCGGGCGTATCAACAGGCGCAGAAGGGGGATCTGCCATTTTTGTCCGTGGCGGGAATCTTGGAAGTAACCTGCTGACGCTTGACGGAGTGACCGTCCACGGTATCAGCCATTTGTTGGGACTGGCTTCTTCCGTCTCCTCCGATGCCATCGGAGAGATGGATTTCCAGGTTGGCGGTTTTGATGCGGACCGGAGTCCCTTGACAGCCTCACATATCCATCTCTCATCGGCCGACCCGGGAACAGAACGTATCCAGGGTAAAGTCTTTTTAAGCAACTTCCTGGCAGGGGTATCGATGGACGGCCCCCTGACCTCAAAGACCGGCATCCTGGTGGCCGCCCGGATCTCTCCGCTGTCCCTGGAATACCGGGCAGCCGGGAAGTACCTGCCGGATATCCTGTCCATGAAGGATTTCGGCGCGGATGTCTACGACCTGTACGGGAAAGTATCGCACCGTTTTTCGGATACACGTACGCTCACGCTGTCCGGATTCCATAGTCAGGACTGTTATCGGATGACGTTGAAAGATGATGGTTTACGGTCCATGGGCTGGCACAATACGATAGGCCTGTTGCGGTATTCGGACCTGTCCAATCCTTCCTGGCATCTGCATGCCGACCTTTCGTTCAACGACTTTTCCAACCGGCAGCAGTGGGCCGCCAGGTTCCATGGTGTGGGAGACACGCTGCAAATGCGCTCTTCTTTACGGGAAGCGGTATTGGATGCCAAGGTTACCCATCCCTTACAGGAAAGAACAACCTTGCAATTCGGCATCATGGCCCGATGGACGATGTTCAATCCGGGGGAGGTCATGACGACGGGTCCCAGAAATGTTTGGAAGAACAATCCTGTTACCGGAACTATATGGGGACAGATGGATAAAGAAGTGGCCGGGCTTTATCATCTGAAAGCATCGGCCCGGAGCAGTGTATTCTTTTCAGGTGATAAGAGATGGTTCGCCCCGGAGATAGACTTATTGGCGGAGTATTACCTTTCGGATGACTGGCTGATCAATATTACGGCCGACCGTCTCGTACAGTTTAAGCACACGCTGGAAGGGATTCCCCTGGGCTGGTCGATGGATATGATCGTCCCGACAGACGCATCGATTCCTCCCGAGACTGCCTGGCAGGGATATGCCGGTGTTCGGGGCCGGTTCGGTGCACATCGTCTCTCCCTAGGCGGATATGCCAAGTACATGGACGGATTGGTCCATTTTACCCAGGCAACGGCTGTTTTCGGCATATCGCAGGCGGGATGGAAAAATCAGGTCGACATCGGCAGGGGGACATCCTATGGCGGGGAATTCCTTTATGAGTTTTCCGGACGTCGCTTTTACGGTAAAGCTGCGTATACGCTATCGAAGACGGACCGCCGGTTCCCAAACCTGAATGATGGTCTCCCGTTCCCGGCCCAATTTGACCGCCGCCATATCCTTCATGCCGATGCGGAATACACCCTGTCGAAAAAAGAAAGGACAGCGCGTGTCCTGACTTTAACCTTTACGTTGCAGAGCGGCCATTGGGAAAGCGTGAAAGATTTCTCCTATCCGGGAATCCTGCCCGGAAAAGACCCTGTCGATTTGCCCTATTTCGGGAAACAACCCAACAATTATCAGATGCCGACCTATATCCGAATGGATATCGGATATCATCTGAACTGGCGTTCGGCCCGTTTGACTCATGATTTGAATCTGGGGGTCTATAACCTCCTGAACAGGCACAATCCGTTCATGCTGATCTACGATACGAACCGGGAAACCTGGATGGAACTATCCATATTTCCGATTCTGCCCAATTTCTCCTATCGGCTCACATTTGGAAACTGAGTTTATGTCCTTCAGCAATCTGCTTGACTTCCTTGTCGGCGCGGTATACTTCCTGCTCATTGAACATGCTTAATTTGTTGGCCTTCTAGACAAGCCAGTCTCCGATTGCATGAAGTGTGGTCTTGAATGCTTCAGCAAAGGACGTCATCACCTTCTTGATTGCATGGGCTTCTTCGGGCCAGAAGATGCAATCGTGTTTGCCTCCTCCACGGCACATAATCCTGGATGGCGTGGATGCACTAGCGGATGGTGGAAAATCCTCTCGAGACTGACCCTGTCGTGTGGTACACGTAATTGCCCCCCTTTTCCGTCATTTCGACGGGAAAAATGAAGCAGGCTGAAGAGATGAAAAACCACTCCAGCCTGCTTTCTATTTAGGTTTTTCCTTTCCGGCACTGGCAGGATTAGAATTGATGTTAATCCGGAAAGGACAGGGCAAAAAAGCCGGCTCGAAAGAGTCGGCTTCGGTATAAGTATTATTAGACCAGCCAGAAACTTAATGCTTACGCCGTCGCAATCTTGATTTTCAAGCATATACAAGGGAGAAACGTAGTCCGACGGCTTCGCTTATTCGAATGAATGTAGATAGTTGCATGTCTGTTTCACCTCGTTCAATCAGCGTGACATAGCTTCTCTCTTTACCAATTCTGTCGGCGACTTGCTGCTGTGTCAAACCGGCTCTCTTTCTTGCTTCTCGAAGGCATTCGGCAAGATACCAAGCCTTGGCCTTCGCGTCGAAATCATCCCTAGAATCCGTTCCGATCTTACCGTAACGTCTATCGAGGTCTTCATTTACCGTCTCCATCTTGGAGAGTGTCATTGTTTTGATCTTTGGTCTCATTGTTATCCTCATTTTGTTTATCATCCTCTTCGGGTTCGTTAGAAAGTCTTTGGAGAATCTTATTGGCGATGTCTATCTGCGCCTTGTAGTCTTTGGTTGTCTTCTTGATGAAGCCATTGAGCATTAAGATTTGTGTCGCTTGTATAATATTGGGATGATTAATTGAAAACAGGATTACACGATATTCGTTATCTAAAGAGATACGCATTTCGTATAAATCCGTATTCTCAAGTTTTTTAACAAATTTAGTATTAATTACTGGGCTCTGGATGAGTATGTCTGTGATATAGTCAATTTTAATCTTGACTTTATCGCTGAGGGTGGAGATAAAATCAAGATATTCTGGTGTTGTTATTAGTGTTCTCATGGCGCAAATGTAATAAATTTATTACATTGTCGCAAATAAATATCACCCGTCCGGGAACATCGACGTCAAATAGAGCAATTAGATGGAAAAACGGGAGAAATAAAAGATATGCGCAGAGCAGATATGTGCGGAAAATGGTGGGGCACCTTCATAAGAGACATGGTGAATCTCAAAAGAGAACAGACTTCAAGTTGAGAGCCTCATAAAGCCCCGGAGAAAGAGGCTTTCGATATACTCAAGCACCAGCTACATGCCCTTGTACAGACCGATACTCTGAATGTGGTCGTTAATCAGAATTGTTGTATTGTCTGGTTATCTGGTTTTCCAATCATCCATACACGGAAGATGACCTCTTATCAATCTACGCATCCATCGGCGTCAAGAGCAACTTCGGTCTCCTCGAGCCCATCTATCTCCGTCGCATTCTCATGGATCTCGAAATTCCATTCCGCATCTTCGCAGTTATTGAGGAAGACTATTACATTGGATCTATCTTGGTCCAACCTGCTCTTGTTTTAAGTGCTCCATGCCTAATAGAACTTCTATTCTGGCTTGTGGAATAAACCTTTGTATTGTTCTTTTTCAAAGCAAAAACGGTACAACGATTGAGGTATTTTCCCTCTTTCTCTGTTGATATATAGGCAACTTTGGGATTAACGTGCTTGATAATGATAGAATCCAAATTATGCTTGCTACCATGGTGTGGCACCTTCATCCAATCAACATCATTAACAGAACTCAATAACGTTTGAGGAACATGATTAAACGCATCCCTTCCAGCATCACCAGTAAATAAATACTTTTTCCCGTCATCAGTCTCAAGTAAGAATACTATACTACTCTGATTATGTGCAGAGCTATCATCGCTTGAGTCATCAAGAGTCTTACTCAAAGTGTCATAGTCAGATGTGTCATTCTCTTCACTATACTCATTCTCTTCTAGAGCTTCAATAGCCCAATGAAATCTTAATCTATTTCTAAAGTTCGGGAGCAAACTTTCATAATAATCTTTGGTCGGACTGATAATTGTTATTTTAGGGTTGGTTAAATAATCGCCAGCAAAAACCTCATTGCGCCGAATGCCTAGAGCATCTACCAGATCAAGTAAGTTTTTTGAGCCATCCTCTTGATAGTTATACACACTTTTGAGTCTAGCATCTAAAACTCTCTGCGTCTTAAGGCCCGTCACATCCTCAGGCTCAAATTCATGTTTTGTTGGATCGTTGACCCAGAACGAATTAATACGAAAATCTTTTAATTTCCCATCTCGAATATCCTCAAGCATATGAACGTATCCCCCTATATGATCATCATCCGGATGAGTAACGACCGCATAGTCTATCACATAGCCAATCCAACCATTAATTAATACCTTATCATAATAGTCTCGGATATGGCGTAAAATTTTACCAGCATCCTCATAATTACCCGAGTCAACCATTATGATATGGCTATAATCCTTGTCATCGATATAGTGGATAAGAAAGGCATCAGCGGCGTTTACATCTAACATTTCAATCTCATATTTCATATTCTGAGCTTACTTTAATGTCAAATAAGTTTCAAACAGTTGTCTTGCATAGTTTCGTGCACTATATTTATAAAACACGAAATACTCTATTAACAACCATAGCAAAATAATGACCAACGCCACGATAAACCACTTGTAACAAATACTCTTCGTAAAAACATTCAACACCATCAACATGCCTGATATGATAAAAGACAAAACTAAACCTCCTAACAAATTTCGGTTATATCCGTAACGATAATCCGCCTGCGTATAAACAACGTCTCCAGAGTCCCTTGCCATATTTCTCATTGAACCGACAATGGCAGCGATATTCTTTCGGGCAGCTCTTTCATCTTTTTGCTCATCTTTTTTAGTTGGCATTGTATAGTTGAAATCTTGTTTCACCTTTTTCCTAATGGCTATTTTCATTTCGTCAGGATAATCGGAAGACCACATAAGAAAATCTGTCGTTGGCATTTTTGTTTCGTCTTCCTTAAAAAGTGGGAACTGGAACAACAATTTAGATAGGTCTCTCATTCTCTCTCTCAAGAAAAAGCCTAGTGCAAAAAACACAACTACTGGGATGCCTGTAGTAATGGTTTTCCATAAATCTTGTATCTCAAAAGCTGGTTCGTAATAATAAAGCATAGCTGAGGCTAATACACAAGGCATTAACATCGCAGTCCATGCAGAATATAGATACGCATGCCGCGAATATGTATCCATTTTCACAAATAACAGTTTCATTCAAAATAAAACAATTATACTTCCGCCCCAGTCTTCATACTTCGGTTTCCCCCAAGGTTGCACGAACACAAAACCCACAAATTGCCGAATGCTTTATAAACCTTCATTTCTGAATCCTTTAGTACTATCTTATAGCAATTTGTCTCATACCTCTCAAATCCCTGATCTTGACACAGTCGGTTTGCTGCTTACCACCCGGAATGTGATGCCAACTGTATTCGAAGCACCTTAAAACTCTCGACCGCTTCAACCAAGGCTATTATCAACTCCTCTCCGCTCCACAACATTGAACAGATAGAGACACCGTCCGAATAAAGATGATCACATCTCCTCGGCATTCTACATCAGCATCTTCTCTTTAAAACTCCCCTTCTTTCCAATACTTAAATATAGGCAATGCTTTATAAAACTCCTGCATTTCCGATGAGAGTTTATTGTAATGATAGGAGGCTTTCATCTGATCGTCCAATAAGAGGGCACAGCATAGTTTCAGTTCATCATTAGAATGCCCTCTCTCTGACATTGCAATGATCTGCTCCTTTTCTTCATGAGTAAGGGGACGCTTCCTTTTGAGAATCTGTAGACGATTGATTTGATATACATCCTTCTGGTGGCCATCATCCAGGCTGATAAGCCAATCTATCACAGTCAGAGCGACATCCAGTAACTCGGGATGCTTGCATCGAGGATTGTCTGATGCCGATATCATCTTCAAAACATCGAAATTGACGGCATCCTCTACCTCGCTGTTAATCAGGGGCAAACTCCGGTAAGAATCCAATATTCTCGAACTGTCGAGATTGGAGACGAACGCGAAATCTTCGGTGCTCAAAGAAGAGTACCTACTGAGCTGCACCCCGTCATCACTCGCCTTGGAGCATATCTCGACCGTATCTGCCATAAAGAAATCATAGACATAATACTGTCCATCTTCTTCTGTTTGAACGAACAACAGGAGCAAAGGACCTATCTGCAAGCTACGGGTACATGGCTTCCTCTGATCTTCGCTCAAGGCTAGGGCGCGATGCTTCATGATCGCTTCATATACGACTGTCAGCTGTCTGCGATCATGCTCGGACAACGCATAAATATCGAAATCCTCCTTAACATGCAGGTAATCGAGCAAGGAGATCACATCTTCAATCAACGGCAGTTCGCTCTGGATCGTCGCTAAATCCTTCTCCGGCAGAATAAACTCTGCACATGATCTTTCCACTGTGCCTACCTTGAAGGAAGAATGCCTGTGGAAATGAAGCATCAGTCGAAATGCAAGATAACGTTCTCTCACACCTACTGAATCACTAAGCGAAACCGTCATCATCGACTCATTACTTCCAATGGCGGGCAACTCATATCGGAAGAAACTACTAACTTCCCATAAGGCTATGCCATCCTTGAGTCTCATCTTCACCTTTGCAGGAATCGAGATATCGCTAAAATCGATGGATTCAGCGATCTCCTGCATCAGCTCGATCTTAAACTCACCATCCCCTATAGGCTCCTCGATGTTTCCATTCTCATCGCAAGTATACAGATAATGATACCCTTTCGTGATAGCCAGAAATGGTGATTCCCCATTAGGGCTCGCCCCGACAAGCCGGAACCTCTTTCTGGACCGAGCGATATCCTCCATCTGAACGACCGGGCGGAATACGGCACCAGCCTGATACTGACAGTCTCTCAAGAATTGCCTAAAATCATGCTCTATCACAGTGAGATCCGCCGGGAGCCTTTCAAGACTGATAGAGACGCTTGCTTTTCCGGCGACATCTTTCAGATATTTCCGGATACGAACAGGTTCCAGTTTCGCGTAATAATAAGTCTCCCTATCCTCATTTAAAAACACCACGAAGAAAATGAGTCCGCCATCCCGCAAGTAGTTTTCAAGTTCGTACTTCTTTACATTGTATTTTATGTTAGAGGGAGCGTCTTTCTTGTATTTACCCTTTACTTGACAAGAGATTCTCCCGATAACATCCACCGCCTTATGTCCATCCTTCGAATAAAGAATAATCTCCCCATCCCAAATAGGCATCCTATCGTTTTCCTTGATATAAGGAGCCATTCGCTTCGACTTTGCCAAGAAGCGACTCAATCCATCAACAGACAACTGTTCTATCTGGAATGATGAAAAAGACATGTGTCTATTTCTCAAAAGATTCTATCTCGTCCACCAACCTTCTCAATCAGCTTTGCCCCCCTACACCCACTCGTCACCGCCTTCACCCCGACGGTAATCATTCTCACGAAGGTCCTCAGAGAGTCCGAGGAAAAGATGATGAGTTGTTCAAAAATATTGCCGAAACGAAGGTTGAACATTCTGATTCGATGGGCCTTCCGCATCCATCAAGCAGAAGAATTGCAGAGGGGCATCGCCTCTAAGGGAGTATATAATCAAACAACTTATAAACAAACGTCCGCATATCAAAGATGCGCATATGGGTTGGGACGGAAATTTGTCTTCCCAAAATAGGATAGCCATCTTTATCTCGTTCAATCAAATAGAATGCACTTGTATCACTAACTTTCAGTAGCCCCTTTTCATCCGAGAAACCATCAAGATAAGTGAAGTCAAATACATATTGAGCAAAATGGGGCATATACTTCTTATATTGTTCATCACACGAATTGACTATCTCATGAGATTTCATCCCTAAACGCAACATAGCGACAATCATCATAAGAAAACCTGTTTTAAGATTCGGACTATGTTCAATAGCAACTTGTTTTTCCAAATCTTTAACCGCATAAGACATATCTCGGATAGTCACATTATTCATCACGGGGTTCAGTAACCCGCTGATATGAACTTGTTCCATCCCAGTAATTCTGCTCAATGATTGATATAGATATGAATTGGATGATTTCCGTAGCGAATACTCGAAATAGCCCTGCGGCATAAACTTGTTGATGTAACCGCTGAAAGAGTGGTCATCCCCATAGAAATGAGAGAATAGCCGCTTTAGATTCCCATACTCAAGGACAAATACGATGCTGTCAAATCCAAAACGGCTCCCGACCAAAGAATCAGCTGGCGCCTCTCCGTTTCTATAGATAAAGTCCATATGAGCGGAGAATACATTCAGTATCCGGAAAAGATGTGCGGGATCCAATCGATCCAAATCTTCAACAACCAGGACCACCTTCTTTCCAGTCTTTTCCTTCCAATCAGTTAGAGACTGCTTAATCAATTGTGTTGTAAGATCCTGACCATATAGCGTTGGAGACTTCTCATATTTTTCCAGCAGTGTACGAGCAGCTCTTTTCCCTCCGTTCCTGATTCTCCTTTTCTCCGAGATACCCGAAATAGACTTTAAGACTCTAAGAGCCGCCGCAGGTATTCTAGCCTTTGGAGATGGATCCACCTTGGAAAAACCATCAAACAATGCTGTCACGAAATCAGCCCCATCCTTAACATCGAGAAACTCCCCTTTTAACGGAGATTCACTCACCATATCATCAACAAGAAGTTGAAGCATAATGTCATACTTCAACAAACTATAGATGTCCGTATTCTCAACTACTTGGTAGTTGATTGGATACAACTTGATGAGTTTGAATTCCTCAGAAACTTCACGATCCTTTTCAAACTTATCCAAAAAGAAAGACTTACCATCTCCGAATCCCGCAGAAAGGATTGTTCGATGATGAGTCCTTAAGTGCTGAACGAAGCGCTTAATATCTGGTTCAACCGGGATGTAAAACTCGGGAGCGTTCATTTATTATACTCTTTAGACGTCATCAAATCTCTTTAAAAAAGAGGATAAATGGATTCTCCAAAAAGCAATTGTCAAAAAGCTCTGGCACTCGTCCGGGGAACTAATGTGAAGACAATCTTGCTTAAGTAACCCAATGTTATTAAATCAGAATAATCTACATTCCTCGCACCAATACTTTTGAAACGAGGAACAGTTCATCAAGCCGGATTCCTATCCAGGAAGCCTTCTGCGTGACGAATCGCGTACGATTCAGACGTACAGAATGTAATTACGCAAATATAATCAAAAGAAATAAGAAAAAGAGTCTTTCTCTATGCAATTCACATAGTGATAACAGCTTCGACAATGCACATACCACAATTTTTACCGCCAATTTATCACAAATCTTACCGTCAAAATACAGCAAATCTTACCGTCAAATTCATCGGAAGATTTGGTAAAACACTGTAAAATAACTAAATTGCGCCATCAAACAATGACGCGAATATGGAATACCTGAAAAGAGTAATAGATGACCAATTGCAGGACTATCTGGATGCATTCGGTGCTGTCAACATTGAAGGCCCTAAATGGTGCGGAAAAACAACCACTGCCAAGCAAAAAGCGGCAAGCATCATCGAACTGCAGGATACAGATAAGCGCGATGAGTATCTCGCCACTGCTCTTACGAAAGCATCTCTCCTGTTGGAAGGTGAAACACCCCGCTTGATTGATGAGTGGCAGGATGCTCCAACGCTTTGGGATGCAGTCCGGGTGGCGTGTGACCGTCGACAGAAGCCCTCGCAGTTCATCTTGACGGGTTCCACATCGGCTGATACATCTGAAACCGCACATACCGGCACTGGCAGGATTGCGGATCTCACAATGTATCCGATGAGCCTTTATGAGACAGGTGAATCTACCGGTGAGATCTCTCTGGAGGCGCTCTTCGACAATCCATCCAAGGATATCAGCGCCCATTCCAAGATGGGCGTCGAGGATCTCATCTTTGCTGCCTGCCGCGGCGGCTGGCCAGCTGCACTCCAGCCTAAAACGGAACGCGGCAAACTCCTTATTGCCAAGAACTATGTGAAGACTGTTTGCGATAAAGATATTTCGAAAGCGGCCAAAGAAAAACTGGATCCCAAGATCGCCAGGGCCATCCTCCGTTCCTATGCCCGTAACATCTCCACCCTTGCCGACAAGACAACAATTCTTGCCGATGTTTCGGCAAATAACGATTCCCTGGCACGTAGCACCTTCGACAAATATGTAGCCGCACTGGAGAAACTCTTCGTCATCCAGGATATCACTGCCTGGAACCCCTCTATTCGTTCCAAGACCGCAATCCGCAGTGGTGAAAAGCGGTGTTTCTGTGACCCGTCAATCGCAGTCGCCGCCTTAGGTCTAGGTCCCGGTCAATTGAAGACACAACTTAAAACCTTCGGCTTCATTTTCGAAGCCATGTGCGTACGTGATCTCAAGGTCTATTCAGCCCAACTAGGCGGTGAACTCTCCCACTATCGAGATCGATATGGTCTTGAAGCCGATGTGGTTTTGCACCTGGAAGACGGCCGATACGCCCTCATCGAGTGCAAACTGGGCAGCAGCGAGATTGAAGATGGAGCCTCTCACCTCAAAGAACTGGCCGACCTCATCCGGAAGCATAACAAGGAGGAAAAACAGGTCCCTCTCCAAGAGCCGGATCTGCTTATGGTCATCACCGGGGGTGAGTATGCTTACACTCGTCCTGATGGGGTGATGGTTATTCCTTTGGCATGCTTAAAACAATAATACGGTTATTGGAAAGGATTTTCCAAGGGATACTCTGCCTTCTTTTCGGGTGATTTCGCTCATTCTCACAAGTGTCTTAATTATACAACTCCCCAAAAGTATACTGGTCCCGATTAATGGGCAATATGGGTTCGCTGCTCCCTGACGTTCAGCATGCGCTGGAACTAGCCCGTCAGGGAATCCCAAAAGTTCAGGTTTATCCAGAACTTCGGCGACACTGTTGTATAATCAAAGGTGAAACTCAATTGGTTCGCGTCGATAACCATATTGACCAAGATAGCTAAGATTGCCAATCTTCTTATCGCATTGGGTGCAACTTGGAATCTTCATAAATCCAGAATCTCCCATCACCGACCGGAACCAGGTACACTATCAGACGCATCATACGTTCATCTTCGACCGTCTTGATTAAACTGAACCCTATCAAATCCGGATAGCGATTACCCCGGTCAAATTCCTGCTGGGCGGCCATGAATGCCGCATTTACGACATAATCCCGGAGATGATAATCTATGCAAAAAGAGTCTTCCTCAAGGCTGATATGTTGACGGAATTCTTCCAAAACGAAGTCCATACCAAAAGAAAAACGGAAATAGGGAACCGTATCGGTAGAATCGCGAAGCCGGAAAGCACAAGAAAACGACATAGTAGACTTTCCCGGATCCAGGATGCACTGGAATTGTGTTGCTGTCACAGAGACATCGGTCAATTGTCGCAATGAAATGGGACTGTTGTAATCTCTGATGAATATAAATTCACGAAGATTCCCCGGATGGATTCCCTCTACCGTGAACTCCGGGAACTTAATCTCTTTTCTTTCGACTGATGGTCTCTCATGCCGAGCAAATACTGGATCACTCTTGGGGAGGATATGGACATTGCCAGCACTCGAATCGACCCTCCAATTCACCCAAGGGACAGCCCGGGGATACTCTTTCGAATCTTCCCTGGCCCAATTATTCACCTGGAGAGATCGGAAGAACTTGTTCAAATGTGTTGCGACGATCTGATCGTCCTTGAACTGCCCCCTGTCTACATCCACATGTGGTAGGATATAAACCAGATATGTATCGAAAAGATGTAGAATGACTGAACAATAAGGCTCTTCCCCCGGCCTCTTGCTCAGGAAGATTTCCACCGTCGGCTGCATGACAATGTCATTGTCGTAGGAAACATAATAGTCAGGAGTTTCAGCGTCAATGATGAGGCCATTAATCCATCTGATAGTCTGGACAAAATGAGGGAGCTCATCCGGGGGAAGGAGGTCAATGACGATCTTGCACAGCGCCTTGTATATTCCTTGGTGTGTGACCTCCTCATTCGTCTCGAGCTTGAAATAAAAAGGAGACCGTCCATCCACTCCGGGGGGCAAAGACTCGAGTTCAATGTACAACTGCGGGGTATCGTTTCTATTTCGGATCACAAACCCTTTCCCTTCGATATTGGGAATCGTTCCCGAAGTCTTGGACTTGATCCCAAACATGGCCCGGCGGACATCAAAGTACCGCATCAGGTTATTCTCGACTTTCGCCAGGCGCCCATTACATTCATCGCACTCCTCATTACAGATCAGAAACTTATTTCCCAGCCCCTCAGAAATAGCGTGTGACTCCTTTCGGAATGCTTCTGGTGCAGCTCTACCGCAAAACCGGCACTTCCGCAAGGATTTATCCACAGCGCCTATCATCTCTTTATAACCCGCGAACCCATAGGCAAGATGCGTATACCCGTAGCTCAAGGAGCCCATGTTTAACAGATATGAATCGTGAATCAACCGAATCCGCCCCTCTCCTGGGTGGTTCTTTTGCGCGTTAGCCTGTAAGACAGCGAGTCTCTTGTTTAGCGTTGGCGCATTATCAGAAACACACCAGAACAATTCACCATCCTTCAGACTACGCAGGAATGAGCCGAAACGCCGAATTTGATGAAAGCACTCTCCATACTGATCTTCTAATTCAGCTATCATCGGCAAATATATGCTCGAGTCGTATATGTAGTAACCCGTATACGGAGATCCTTCACGACAAGTATTTGTCTTACTCCATCGATGAAGGAGAGCGTCAAAAACATCATCCGGGAGGACACTTAAGTCAATCCGCTTGTGATTATCGGCGGAGAATAAGCAGATTGTCTTCGATGAAAACTCAAGTGGATTCATTGTGGAAATGAAGTTGGTGCCTTACAATGCTGGCATCTCATAGGAATTAATCTCTAAACGGACAGCATCTCCTCGCAACAGTCGCCCTAAGTCGCTGAGTTTAAATGGCGTCCTTACGACTCCACCTGGAAAAACATCCTCAATATCTGGGGGCGCAGGTTTCGCCTTATTCTCTTCCTTAAGAGTAAAATATAACGAGTCACGAACTGCAGCGACCAAGGCATTACACTGGCTGACAAGATCTTTCAAGGAAGCGGATGTCACATGGATCTCATTATCGTCACGTTGCCTTCCACTCCGATGTACAATTAAATGGCGAACCCGGAAATGCTCCCTCATTATGGCTCGATCATACTTTAGACGCCTTAAGCCAATCTTCTTTGTTAATTCATCGAGCTTTTCCGTATTGATAAACGACGATTCAAGGACGAAAGATATTGCGTCTTGTTCCCACTCGCCTTCTTTTCCAACTTCCTGCAGTCGTTTCCACTTATCCTTCTTATTACTTGGCGCCAACTTGAACATAAACGCCTTAAATAACTGCTCATCCTCTACGCATCTTTTCAACAACACATGACATAAAAAGGCATCAAGAACGGTGAGAATATTCACATATGCCATCTTATAAACCAGTCTCTTTTCTCTATCTGCCCAATCCTCCACTTTACGAATAACATCACATGTATTTGAGACACGAATACAATACTCTTTGATGCAGTCCAGATATGTTGCAATAAAGTAACTCGTCGCAATAGAATCCGAAATTACATCATCTCTGGCATAATACTCATTGAAAAGAGACTGAGGATGCTCATCATCAATCAGTAAACACTTAAGCGAGTCAATCACATCCGCGCTTCGAAGTCGTAGAACGGGAAGGACGGCAGCGAGACATCCTTCTCTTTACCGCCATATCGGTAGTCCAAGCCGGGGTTCACGCCCGTCGCGGCGGCGTCATATTCCCCACCGAAAGGACGGAAATCGTTCGTCTGTTCCACGGCGCCCGAGGCATCTGTCACGGCGCGGATATTACCCTGGTGATCCGCCACGTAGAAGTGGCGGCTGCCGTCCGTAGCATCCATGTAACCACCCTCAAACAGCACAGACTTCAACACGTTGTCCTCATATACCAGATTGCCGATATAGTCCGTAAAATGCTCGTTCACCAGGGAAACGCCATTCTCCCGGTAGGTCCATCTTTTCCGGCGCAACTTCACGCCGTCGGCCGCATAGCCGTAGGAAGCGTTGTACCGACGGACGTTGGTCTGCTCGTTTTCCTGATGTCCGGACTGGTAGTACGAGGGAAGCCCCAGCAGGTTGTAGCGGATGGCCTTCACGCCCCGGTTGTTGTCCAGGGAAAGACGTCCGGATGAGTCATAACCGAGTATTCTGGGGTGAATATCCTGGTGAACAGGAGGCACAACAACGGGAGGATTACCGGGTGTCAGGTCGGGTACTATGGTTTCCGTTCCGGATGACGGTGGAGACAACGTTCGCACGCGTGTCATCCGGTTCCCGTCATAATTGAAACCGGTCCCAATCCCATCTTCACCCCGGATCTCCGTGATGTTGCCGTGCCGGTCGTAGGCATATGTCTCCGTATAGGCTTCGTCTCCGGCGGGGCCGTCATAGTCCGACGAGACCAGCTGGAAGAGGTCATCGTACTCGAAGTCGTAACGGTGCAGCGTATCCGTTCCCGACGACTGCCAGTCCATGCCGCTGATGTTGCCACTCCACTGCGGCGTGTTTCCTCCGGTGACGGGACGGGCGGTATTGTAATACAGCCGCTGGGTGAAAGCTCCGCCGGTATCCGCATCGTCCGTCGCCCCGACCGATATCCCCGTCAGCCAGGACCGGACGTCGTAGGTATAACCGCTGTTCTGGACGGAGAGGCTCGCCATCGTCGGGAAGTCGCAACCGTCCCTTGTAGAGATAATACCCATTAAGAAAGTTTTTATGGTGAGATATGAAAAAGTCCATGTCATAAACTGATAATAATCTTAATTTGTTTGATGATGGACCATGCTAAACTGATACAACCTATTACTGGAGCCATAGCATCTTTTAGCGAAGTGCAATTGAGAACCATAAGAATTATGGCTATCAATTCTGCGACAAGGAATAAAAATGCCAATATGCCTCGGAACACTTTAATGATCAAACGCATTTCTTCAACATAATGATTAATTCATAAAAAGTACATCCCAATGAAGCTATCATGAATAATAAAGAATACAGGCTCATTCGGTTCCACCAGATATTATCTGTCACCCATACAGTAGTAATCAGCAAAGAAAACAATTCTATGACTGTAAATAAGAAGCTATAAGCCACCAAAAGCAGGCCTATACAAATGAGGACTGTCTTTATTTTACACGACATATCAATCCTTAATCCTTATCATTGTTTAAAAAATCTTCTATTAGAGATTGAATCTCCTCCCAGGATATTTTGCCAGCTATTGATCTGGCATGAATTCTGTCCCAAGTTGCGCCATAGTTGACCCTAATTCTATAGTCGGCATCCGGCATCTCTCCAGGTGAAATATACTGGATGACCCAATCTCCTATGTCCTGAAAATCAATAGATAGGATATCATCTCTACCTCCATTTGATTTAATCTGTGCCGCTTGATAGGGCTCAAAATGGATTAATGCGTCCACAGGAAAACCATTCTCAATTAAATAATCGGCCATTCCTTCAGCAAACGCTGCACCCATACTGTGAGAAACCAGACGAATACTCTCCCCTTTCTTCAAATCGCCTACAAGCAGGCTAACATTTTGCTTTGCGTAATCATAGCCATCCTTTCTCCGTTGGTTGGCAGAGGAAGTAAACGAATAGCGAATGTCCGGGAAAAAAGCTTTTGAGTCGTTGAATATGCTCTGGGCTGTTCGTACAAAAGAACCTCCAGGATGCCAATAGGCCTCGCCACCTTTACCGGGCGCCCCTGTCCATCTTCGTGTATACCCATTTACAAATACAATTATTTTTCCACTTGGATCCACCAGATTCACCGGATTATTCGCACAATACGCATACGGGCTGATGTTGTAATACTTCTCCGCCAGCGGGTCCATGGTCGTGAAGCGGTGGAAGGCCGGCGAGAGGTAGCGCGCCTCGAAGTCGTAGGTCGATGTGGTTTCGTTCCATTCCTTGCCGCCGTACTTGTAAGGGCTCTCGGTAGAGCCGGAAGGGAAAGTGGAAGGAAATACGGGAGTGGATGCAACATTGATTTCCATACCGTACGGGTCGTAGTGGTGCGTCTTCAGGGCGTTGCCGCTCGCGTCCGCCAGCACGCGGTTGTTTCCCAGGTGGTCCTTCAGGTACCAGATGTGCGAATACGAGACGCCCGAGCCACCCTGGGCGGTGACGGGAGTGTAGTAGCCGGCATCGGTGTGGATCATCGTAACTGCTCCGTTATCAATGCGATAATTCGCTGCATATTCCGTGCCTTGGACCGCGCCGCCGGCCGGCTTTTCCTCCACATACAGCTTTTCTCCGTCGGCGCTGTAGACATAGCGTACAGTATCGCCCTGTGCGGAGACATACTCCGCTGGCAAGTTCAGCAGGTTGTATCGCATCACATTCAGCGTATCTCCCACCATGTTCCGCGTCCCTGTCCGGTTTCCCACGGGATCATAGGTGTAAGCCTCGTCCTGAACCTCGGTCAGGCCGGATTCCCCGGGGAACGAATGATTTAGGATGAGACGTTGCTGGTGCCAGTATTCGGGCCGGTTCCCGTCATCGGTATTCCAGGTCCAATCAAGCCAGGCCCCCCAATGGAGGTTTTCCAACTCCTCCGACCGCCGCAACGTCATATTCCCGTTTAGGTCATAGTCGTATTTCCGGCCGTGCTTCAAGTTAGGATTCCCGCCACCCCCGTACGCCGCCTCCCTCAGCCGCCCCAGAAGGTCATATGTGTAATCGTAGCGGTACGGGCGGGAATCTCCGCTTCCCCACTGAATGCCCGAGAGATTGCCTCCCCACTGTCCCGGCAGCGTGCTGCCGTTTCTCGGTGTTTCGTAGGTCAGTGTCTCCGAGAACAGAGGGCTGTTAATCTCCGTCAGCCAGTTCCGCACGTTGTAGGCGTAGCTGCTTGAAAGGGATGCAGGCCCTTGCGTGGCCCCTATTGCGCCCCGGGTCGTACCACTCAGACGGCCTACGGAGTCGTAGGTGTTGGAAGCCAGTGTCGTGGGCGTGCCTCCGTCCAGGGTGTGCGTGGTACTCTGCAGCCGTCCCCAGTTGTCATACTGGTAGGCATATGCTTCAGTATGTTCCTCCGCTCCGGATCCGTCGTACATCGTCCTTCCAAGCGCCGTCAGGTTCCCCACGAAGTCATAGCCGGAGCGTTCCTGTACGCGCCGGCCGGAAGGGTAGCCCTTCACGTGATGCACCACGCGGCCGTGGTCATCATAATACCAGGTTTCCATCACGGCGGGGCCTGCGTTCTGGCGAACCTCGCCCAGCGTACGGCTCCAATGGCCGGTCTGGAGACCGGCTGCGCTCGTTTCGTACGTGGCGTTGTAAGGCTCAGTTGCGTCCGGGGCTGTATAGCCGTAAAGGGATCCGTCCATCCCGTTCTCATGCCCGAGGAACGAGTAATCGTCCCACCAGTTCACGGTGAGCACCTCGGCATCCGCCGGAAGAGAAAGCCCTTCCACGGAATAATCGTGAAGGGAGCCGTAGTTTCCATCGCCGTGGTTGCGGATGGCCCGTACCTGCGCGCTGCCTAAGGGGTTTGCGAAAGCGTCGTAGATCCCTGCCATAATCCCCGTCAGGCATTCGCGTCCGAGGGCATCCTGCAGCCGGAAGCTCCATTCTCCGCGCTCCCGCTGGTTCCCGTCCTGGGACAGGACCAGGCGGTCGCCCTGGTCGTACACATAGAAGGTCCAGCCCGCGCCGGGGAGTTTCTTCGCGATCATCCGGCCACGGGCGTCGTAGCGGTACTGGAAGGCATAGCCCTCCACTTCCGGACTGTCGCCCGTACTGCCGCTCCAGATGCCGTCAGAAAAGCGTGCGGACAACTCTGGGGGGAGGACGGCGGTGAGGCGTCCGGCGGTATCGTAGAGGTAGTAGGTGTCCGCATAGACAGCTTCGGTCCAGCGAGTCGCGGCTTCCGCCAGGCGGCGTTCCAGCACCACCAGGTCCCGCATATCCTTGAACACCCAGAGCGTACGGCCGTCCTCGTCCTCGGTGCGGTCGACTGTCAGCGAACCTGATGGCCACAAGTTGTCGCGGGTGAAGGTGATTCCCGTGTTCCCGGAGAGGGAAAACCCGAACCGAATGCAGTGCAGGGAGTCCGTTCCGCTGCTCTCGGTGTTGGCGAGGTAGTTGCTCTTGACGCCTTTGCCCGCCGTGTGCCAGGCCTGGCCAGGGCCCGTCACCTTGCGGACCCGGTCCAGCGGAGAGCCGTCATAGAGAGTCTCGGAAAAAGGACATTCATCGTCATAATAGGATTGGGCCACAGATGCGAGCGATGCCGCGGATACCTGGCCTCCTGCTGCCCAAATGGAGACGGGATTCCAGGATCGAGACACTCGTCCCAGGGAATCATACTCCGTCAGGTCGACCAGGTCATCCACGTTGGTCGCCGCATGACGGCGGAGCGTCTGCACCGGACGGCCGAGGCCATCGTAGTAGGAAACCACCCTGCGTGCAGATTGCGTGCTGTCTGCCAGGAGGTGTGTCGTCGTCATGATATAATTGCATGTGTCCACCTGGGCATGGAGTCCATGCATACTCGCCGGGGCGATGAAAGCGGCCGCGGCAAAGGCAAGTTTGAGGATCGTTTTCATCGGATTAGCGGTTTTTATAGTTGTACTGATACCCCTCCACCTTATTCCCGTCGTTATCATAAACTCCCGTCAGACGGCCGAGACCATCGTAGCGATAGCTCTCTGTTACGCCGCGGGAATCAGTGCGGCTCAGCAGGTTGCCTGCCGCGTCCCACGTATAGCTCTCGACCTGCGTCCCCTGAGGGAATACCCGCACGTGGTCCATCACTTTCCCGGCTGTTCCGGCCGTGAACGTTCCCGTCCCGGGAACCGTCTTGGACCGATAGGCCCAGGTCCCATCCGACTGCCATTCCTGCCAGTCAATGGTATAGGTCTTATTCGGATATGGTACGAAATCCAGCGTCTTCACTCCGGTAAACGTTCCGCCTCCGTCAAACCCCTCCTGTAAGCCGTTGTCATCTGGGCCGAAATTTTCGAACAGGCATTCGTCTGCACGGACATCATGGGGCCGGTGCACGATGGCCGGATAGGTAAGAGTAATGGATCCCCAGGACGGGAGCTGTGGCTGTGCGCTCCTTGAAGTGTGGTGGAGGACCGTTGTCATTGGCCCTTGACCGGAATCATCCTCCTCTTCGTCATCCGCTAACTCCGTAAAGCTTCCTTGGGCATTGGTCAGTTGGAAAATGTGGTTTCCGGCAGGGAGGACACCGGAGAAAAGAGTTTGAATTTCCAGTTCCTCTTCCGGCCCCAACGTCGGCCAATCCCAGCGATGTTCAGTCCCATAGTCAATCCGCCACCACACCGTCTGTCCGTATTCCTTTATGAAATTCAGATAGACATTCACTTCCCCGGAGAGGTCACAGAGGAACTCGAGGTCGATGGATGATCCCCCCGAGAGCTCGTTCAAATCAGATGACACAGGACTAGCCACCACTACTTGAGTGATTTCTTGGCGGGTTCCATTCTTGGCGCCTTTGAAGATGGCGGCGGGGTGGCAGCCGTCCGGGGTCCAGAAATAGGTTGTCGGAAGGCCGGAGCGGTCTTCGGCGAGAACGAGGTTGCCGCCAACGTCATATTTTGTATAAGACAGTTCCGGCAAAGAGCCATAACGGGAGTCCTTTGCCGTCCCATTGAAGGCATTGAACGAATCCAGTGTAACGCCCTGGCCAATATCTGCCTTCCACTGTCCGGCAGGGACATAGAAATCTCCCTCCTTTTTCCAGGTTACGAGGTCGGCGGAGACAACCTTCTCCGAGGAAAGAGTATCTTTCCTGAAATGAATACTCTCAACCGGTAAGGCAATCATGTTCCGGGAAACCATTTCTGCGTATGGTGCGCTCTGGAAGTTTCCCGTGTAGGTGTAAGTATCCCGTTCCGTCACACCACCAACTTTCCGTTTCGCTTCGGTCAGGCGGCGATGGGAGTCGTAAGTGTATTCGGTAATCTCAGCGTGCGATGTATTCCTGTCGAAGAAAGATATGACAGTTTTCCGAGACAGTTTAGGATGGAAGGCGTATAACTTAATATATGAGAGTCGCATTACCAGTCCTGAACAAGGGAAGCGCCAATCGACAGCTCGAATGAAAGCTCCGGGAGTATATGCATATTCGCGGTTCTCGAATTGGACAAGCAATCCGGACGAATCGTAACTTTTCACGCTTTTCAGGAGGCCGCGAAACAGTTGTCGCGAGGTGAATGCATCATCCAGACATGTGTTTTCCAATGTTTCGTATCGTTGAGCAGGCAGTTCATCGCTACATGCTACCGAGTCATGGTTCGTATATGCAAACTCGATGCGAGATCCATCAGACCTGATCTCCTTGACAAGCGAGTAGGTAACATTGTTCCCATCCGTTGTGGATAATATGTACAAAGGTCTTTCGGAATAAATATCATACCAGTGGTCCACACTCTTATCAATAAAAAAGGGAAAGCCAAACATTGTTGTCGTCTGTGGTGCGATAATCTTACCTTCTGTTCGGAAAAGGGGAATCCCGGATAGAATGCCCGAAGATTGCCCTCCATCAGTATAATTAAATCGTCGCACTTCTTCGTGTTCTCCCTCTACATCAATAAGTTTACGTATACGCAATCCGCCAGCCAGCCCAGATGAGTTTTCCAGGGAAAAGGGGAATCGCGAAGCAATCTTCCCGTACTGATGCGCTTCGTATTCGAATTCTGTATAACCACCCGTTGGATAAGTCAGACGAGTTAGAATTTCCGCCTTCATCAAAACAGTATCGACCTGTTGCTTCAATTCGTTGATCCTTACCGTATCTGCGACAGTTTGGCCCAGTGTTATTCCATTGTAGTATCCCCAAGAATCAACTTGCTTGGAATTATACCCCGGCAGCTTCAATGTATTGTACGTCATTGAATAAGCCTTAACATTAGATGAGCCGTTTATAATAGAGACCCTTTTGAGACAGAGACGTTCCGACTCGGAATTATCATAGTTAAAGGTTATTTCATGCCTTCCCAATAATACGATCCTACTCAAACATTGGTAGCGATCCATTGATTTGATATAGTCATAACTCAATTGCTCGAAATTCTGCGCATCATGCTCAAGGCAATTGAATGCCCTGCTCCTAAATTCTTGATATGTATACTCATATCCCAATTCACTGGAAGTGGAAGGCAAGAATAATATGCTCTCATTAGAACAGGATGTTTTGATGGTTGAGAGATAGGACGGAACCAGGAATGAAAAAGAGACGTTCCCGTGAAACGCAGGATTAAACGTGTCAATAATCACATGGTCAATTGTTTCTCCATGAAAAGGCTCATGCCAGTTTTCTACGCGATGGCAGTCGGACTTGACGACCGGAACGAACGCGGATCTTGAATAAGTAAAACTGATTGTTTCTCCGTCTGGGCGCACAATCTTAGTCAGCATCCAGGTATTTGCCGTTCCAACAGGATTCCAACTGTCCTTTGAACGTGTCACAACACTGAATTCGATGGCGCTCTGACTGCCTCCAAAATAGTATTTGGTCCCATCATGATTCGTCACAATCAGTTCGTCAATATAATGATATAGTTGAGCCCGGAATTCCCTATCATTTCGTTTGTACAGTAGCAATGAGCCATCCGGATACAGCCCCGTATTATCTTCATCTGTGTTGATTCTGAATTCTACCGTAAAATCATCATTGGATTTCGAGACAATCTTGATTTGGTTTTCTCCAACAAAATAAAAAGAAGCATGAATATCATCTATGCAAATCTGGAACTCGTCCGGATAATAATCTTCTCCATAATGGTTACTGCTTTCTTTTATTGACCGGAGGGTAGAACCATTTGACCAGTCTGTAGACTGCACTGTTTGCATTCTATAAAAGTATCCCGGATCAAAAGGAATAGCGACGGCGTTTGGTGGAAGATTGGCAAGCTTTGTCGTGGAATACTCTTGCCAGGTCATCTCGTCTTTCTGCCCATTTACAATCCGGTTTATGCATCCTCCAGCGTGAAGTGTCCAACCAAGTCCCACCCAGCCGGGATGTTGGTCGGGCTTGTTGCCACCGGCATGGTATGTTAAATAAATGGGAAGGGTGTAACCTTTTGCCCGCAGTTCCGTCAAAGGGATGCTGATGTTCGGAAGGCCGTTGAAGTAGCTCACGGGAATCTTCCCGTACTTGCCCAGTTCCGCCGCATTGGGCGAAAAGACCTGGGGGAGGTCCGTCTGTGCCTGAAGCCCTGCTCCCAGAAGGGACAGGGCCAGGCACAGGAGAATATGCCGCAGATTCATTTTCCCATCTAGTTAATGGTGAATTCGCCGACAAACTGGGCGCCTCCGGGAGTCGTAATCAGGATGGTGTAGAACCCCGCGGCCCCGCTGATGGGGAGGATGATAGCGCCGTCCGTCGTGTCAAAACTGGTGGAGTAGTCATCTCCTGCAGTGGAAGTCAGAGAGACCGAGACTGTCCCATAAGAACTGGAGGATCCGAGGATAACATACCCGTTCATCAACTCAGCGAAGAAGGGGTTGTACACAGGCATACGGGGTGCGTCAGGAATGTCTGACGGAATAGGAATAATGAGAATCTGAGGATTCTCCGATGTGATGGATGTGTGATGCTCTCCCGAGATTCCGGTAAAAGCAGAGACTACCAGTAAGATTGGTAGCAGATTAAGTGACTTTTTCATTTGTATGGAGTTTTAGCAATACAAAGATCTCCATAAACGATGAAATAAAGGCGAATAACGGGTTACATTTATTTCTTGTTAAGTTATTTATAGACAGTTGTTTATGGTGTTTGTTGGGTTACAATTATTAAATTATGGGAATCCTTTTGAATGAGAATGCTTACTTTTGTATATGAGACCGACCATTATGAAAAAGGTTATCGTTTTTCTTTTAAGCATCATCATTTGTTTCAGTTGCGAGAGGAGATCTTTCGTCAGCCTCCATACCGCAGAGACTCTACTGGGCACACATCCGGACAGTGCTCTTTCTGTGTTAAGATCTGTTGACAAAGCAAGTCTGAAGTCACGGAGTATGGAGGCGAAGTATGCTCTGCTTATGAGTGCCGCTTTGGATAAGAATTACATTGACATCGCATCAGATTCATTGATATCGAGGGCTGTTGACTATTATTCGAAGCAAGGCCGTCCTAGAGATAAGATGCTTGCATGGTATTATCAGGGAATATGCTTGAAGAATGCCGGATATATGATTCCGGCGATGCTTGCTTTTGAGAAGGCAGAGAGAGAGGCCGTGCAATTGGAGGAGTGGTTGTATCTTGGACTTATTTACCGGAACAAGGCGGTGCTATTCAATAAAAGCTGCAATATTGCCACAGCCATAGAATACTGGAATAAAGCGATTTCATGCTTTGAGAAGGCCGAAGCTGGTGCCTATAAAGCCTATGCCGAACTGTCTCTAGCCACAGATTACTCCAACGAGAAGGAGTATGAAAAGGCCGATAGCTTGATTAAGCAGTTGGAGGCAGCATTCCCGGATAATCCGAACATCCGTGTATATTGTTCTCTGAGGAAAGCTGAAATTATCGTTCAGAAAGAGAATGAAATGGAAAAAGCGATTGACTTGTTCAGGAGTATCCCTAGGAATCGATTGGGAATCCTGGATTATGGCTACGTGGCTCATGCCTTTGAGAGCATGGGGGTAAAAGACTCTGCAGATTTCTGGCTATCCGAAGGATATCGTCTTTGTTCTGATGAATCAGAAGTTGCCTCGCTGGATTATCGGAGATCGTTTATAGAAAAACATAGAGGGAATGATGACTCTGCATTCCACCTTATTGACCGTGCGGCATCAGTGCAGGACTCTGTTACCCGCACACTTCTTCGGCAATCCGTTACCGGAGCTCTCGTCGACTATTACAAGAGCGAGTCTTCCGCACAGGAGAAGAGGATTCGGATGATGAGGGAACGTACTTTGTTCGGAATAGCATTCGGGCTGCTTGCAGCGGCCGTCCTGCTGATGGCGCTCATCTATGCATCCCAAAAAAAAGACCGCTTGTTGCAGGAGCACATGGCTCGTTTGACATTGAATGAACATGAATTGAATCGTATCCGCAAAGAGAATGCAAGCCTTATCGGTTCGCTTTTCAGTGAGAAGGTGGGGCATCTGGATAATCTGTGTGAATCTTACTTTAGGTTGGAGGATGGGAGGCAAAAAGAACTTGTGCTCAGGCAAGTCAAGGAACTTTCCACGAAAATGAGAAATGATGACGGCCTGTTCCTCTCATTGGAAAAAGATTTGAACCGGTATTGCCAAGACATTATGAAAAAGCTTCATGACCAAGTACCTCGGATTAAAGGAGAGAACCGAAGGATTATTATGCTCTTTTTTGCCGGCTTCTCCTACGAAATGGTTTATATAATTATGAACAAAAATTCTGTCGAGAGCCTGAAGACAGTCCGGTCACGTTTCAGAAAAGAGATACAAGAGTCCCAAGCGCCTGATAGCGCACTTTTCCTGAAGATGCTCGAGATGAAAAAGCGGCCGCAGACCGGCGCAAATGAATAATTTGGAGTGTGCTAAAACTCCCGGCCCGCGACCGCTAAGAAAATGTCTGAGGACGGGAGGGATTCATGGGCACAAAAAAGGGTGAAGTACTCCCGTTATCGCCAGACAGGCTCTACCAAAGCCCACAACAATATCCGGGATTCCCACACCCTGATGGCATGGGAAATCCTATCGGACAGGTTTGTTGTTCAAATTTTGGTAGATTTGCTGGCACCCGTCGCAACAAGACTTCCTATCGAAATCGTGTATTCGTCGTATTTTCGGTTACAAATATAATCAAATGATTTTTCCTTGCCAATGATAGGGTACGCTTTCTTTTGGGATTTCCCCCCGGATTGCGTAAATTTGCAGACTGGAAACAACTTAATACACCCATAAAATGAGAAAGTACATTGTTGCAGGTAACTGGAAGATGAACACCACAGTTCCTGAAGGCGTCGAACTCGCCAAGGCAGTCGTGGAGAAGGCCAAGGACCTTCCCGCCAACGTTGAACTCGTCGTGGCCCCGCCGTTCACGCACCTCGCTTGCGTCGCCGACGTCCTGAAGGGCTCCAAGGTGGCCCTCTCCGCCCAGAACTGCGCCGATCACGAGAAGGGCGCCTACACCGGCGAAGTCGCCGTGAACATGCT
>JAEEGJ010008931.1_pt1 | contig 27280 bp, 23 predicted proteins | sample 8958761 | NCBI WGS metagenome assembly JAEEGJ01 (sample SAMN16246546, study PRJNA631951) | gut metagenome | biome: gut microbiome; feature: rumen; material: RS-attached | host: Bos | place: Iran: Karaj | collected 2018-10 | reverse complement strand
TCAACTCTGCCAGGGCCTACAAAGCCGGACACCAGCCCGGCTTTTTTTATTCCGGGGGTATAGCTCAGCTGGTAGAGCACATGCTTTGCAAGCATGGGGTCGCCGGTTCGAATCCGACTACCTCCACTTAATTAAGAATCAACGACTTACATAAGTTGTTGATTCTTTTTTTTGATTTATTGTGCCATGTGTATCATTTTTGGCACCACATGGTACGTTTTGCCCGTTCAAATGAACCATGTGGTCTTTCTTTTGAACCACATGGAACGCTGTTCCTTGAAATGGATGACTGGGGGCAGAGGGGACTTGAACCAAGGTGAAAGATACTATGCCTTCAGGTATCCGTGCCGGATGAGGTCTTCGCGGCTTCTGACGGGTGAGGTACAGCCTTCGGAAATGACGAAAAGGTTGTCGCTTACGGACGAGATGGAATCGAAGTCGTGGTCAGTGACTATGATCCCGTGGTCCTGACTCCGTTCACGGATAAGCCCCTTGACTGCCTCGATGTTCACGGGGTCTATGAGTGAGAAAGGTTCGTCCAGGATATGGAACAAGCCGTCGCTCATCAGGATGAGATACAACTCTGCGAGTCTGGACTCTCCGCCGGAGAGCTCCCATATGTAGGAATCGTGGAACCGTGAATACTTAGGAAAGCGATTTACGAAAGCCCAATAATTCACTCCGTAGAGTTCGAAGGCGCGGTGAAGCCTCATCCCTTCCGGAATCAGCCTGCTCTGCGGGAGATATTTTACCAACCTGCCGATCGACTTCAGGTTTACCGGTTCCCCGTCGATGCTGACCATAACATATTCAGCCTTCAGCCCGCCCATAAGTGCCCGGAACATGCAGGACTTTCCGGCGCCGTTCCTTCCCAGCAGGCCGGTTACCAAACCAGTGGTGGACGTGATGTAACCTCCGCTCAGGACGGTTTTCTCCCGGAAACGGACTGCCACGCTGTCGACTATGAGGCTGTGCTTATCCATTCAGCAGCAGGACGATGGTGAGAAGGACCGCAAGGATTATGAAATCGGTCACGAGGACGCATGCAAGCAGTTTCCGTCTGGAATACCCGAGGTTGATGTAGAAGAATATGGAGTCACGGGCCTGGAACTGACTGACCAGGATAATGGAAAGCACGGTAACGACCGCCTTCAGGATAAAGGAATCGACTAGACCGGTGTATGAAAAAGACCTTGCGAGAAAGAACGTGCATAGCGCATTGAATACACCGCCCACAAGGAAGAGTGCTTTCCCGTAATTCCAGATGACGCAGATTCGGTCCCGGAGAGTCATTCCAATCCAGCTTCCGTGTTATGCCCTGATTATCTCCACCTCTCCTCGAAGGCCGATCTTGATTATCTGGGAGGCCTTGCCGGTGGCTCCGGCTTCGAGACGGGGGTCGACGATGTAGTCCACGGCACCGGTTATCTCTTCCGGGATATCCTTGAATTTCGCAGGAGACGGTTTCCCGGAGATGTTAGCCGAGGTAGAGACTACGGGACGTCCGAACTTCCAGGCCAGCTGCTTGCAGAAATCCATCATCGGAATCCTGATTCCTACGGTTCCGTCGGCCGCCACGGCATTGCAGGCCAGGTGATACTTGTCCGCCTTCGGGGCTTCTCCCTCGTCCGGGGAAGGATATGTGACCGCCCCGGGATAGATGATGGTCATCGGCTGGTCATTGACTTCCACCAGGTCGACGGCCATCGGAGGAATCTCCTTGACATACCTGGCGACCTGGTCCAGGTCGCAGGCCAGCAGCACCAGTGATTTGCTGTCGTCCCTGTGTTTTATCCCATAGATCCTGGCGACTGCTTCGGGGTTGGTGGCGTCACAGCCGAGGCCCCAGACAGTGTCGGTGGGGTAAAGGATCACTCCGCCGTCCCGGATTACGGCAAGCGCTTCGTTCAGCACCTTTTCGATATCTTTCTTGAACATATCCCTTTATTTGATGAAATGAAGATATACTGCGGTTGCGGCTGTTACAGCGGCTGTTTCAGTACGGAGGCGGGACGGCCCCAGGTGGACCGGTATGAAACCGTTTTCCACAGCAAGGACAGCCTCTTCCGGTGAGAAGTCTCCCTCGGGGCCGATCATGATAGTAATACCAGTACCTTCGGGAACTTCCCTTAAAACATCCTCTATCGACCTCCTCTGCGTCTCTCCCTCGAAGCAGTAACATATCAATTTCAGTGCCGACTGCGATCCGGTGATGAAATCCTTGACGGATACGGGCTCGCAGATCCCGGGGAGCTGCGCCTTGAGGCTCTGCTTCATCGCGGACAGGGCTATCTTGCGGGAGCGCTCGGTCTTGAACACCTTCCGCTCCGACCGGTCCCCGATTACGGGAACGACCGCATCGACCCCGACTTCGGTCGCCTTCTCCACGAACCACTCGAAACGGTCGTTGTTCTTCGTAGGACAGACCGCCATGGTCAGGGAATACGGATGCCCTCCCCAGCCGTCCGTCCGTTCAAGGACCTCCGCTTCGGCGTTCCTGGGAGAATCGCCGGTCAGCCGGCATCTCATCATCGTGCCCAGTCCGTCGACGACAGTGATCTCGTCCCCGGTCCTGTGCCTCAGTACCCGGATGCAGTGTGCGCTCTCTTCCTGGTCGAGGAAAACCGTCTTTCCGGCCACCTCTTTCGCGTAGAATATCTCCATATCACAAAGATACCAAATTGGCTCAAAAAGATTATATTTGTGAATATGAAAAAGCGCTATCTTTCCTTGGACATCCTCAGGGGTATCACGATCGCGTTCATGTGCATAGTCAACAACCCGGGCACCTGGGCGAAGGTCTTTCCGCCCCTCCTCCATGCCGGCTGGACAGGCTGTACACCCACGGATCTGGTGTATCCCTTCTTCATCTTCTGCATGGGATGCGCCATGGCTTTTTCATTCAGCAAGTATGATACGGCCGATTACAAAGCCTACCTCAAGGTGCTGAAGAGGGGAGCGCTGATCTTCCTTGTCGGCCTTGCGCTGAACCTGTATCCCTTCTTCCCTGTCACCGTCCACGACGGGACATGGAGCTTCGGGCAGAACTATCTCTACTGGCTCCAGCACAAGAGGATATTCGGAGTCCTGCAGCGCATCGGCCTTGCGTACGCCATCGGCGGATGCATCGCCCTGTGGCTGAAGAAACCGGGAAGGATAATGGCTGCTATCGCCGCGCTGTGCATCGTCCATACCGGCATCCTTCTGGCCTTCGGCAGGGATCCCGGGGCTTTCACCCTGGAAGGTAACGTCTCGATGAGGATCGATGAGTGGCTCATCGGAGGCGACCATTGCTATCACGGCTACGACGGCACCAACTTCGATCCCGAGGGACTCCTCGGTTCTTTGACGGGTGCCTGCACCTGCCTCCTGGGTTACTTGATCGGTTCAATGATAATCCGTTCGCGTGACCGCATGGCCGCCGCGGTTCGGCAGGCTCACCAACCGGGCCCGGTCCCTGAGCTTGTCGAAGGGGTCGAGGTTACCAGAATCAAGAACTCTCCGGACAGGGTCTCGGTCAGGACCTTCGTATACGGCTGCCTCTGTCTGGCCCTGGCTATGGTCCTGAGCATCTGGATACCGATCAGCAAGCCCCTGTGGTCAGCCTCATACGTGTTCTATGCAGGCGGCTGGGCGATGATTTCCCTGGCTTTCTTGATGTACGTGGTGGACATGAAAGGAATACGGAGACCTTTCTTCCCGTTCAAGGTGCTTGGCCTGAATCCCCTTATGGCCTTCGTCCTCTCGGGGGTGATTGCCAAAAGCTATGGATTCGTGGGATTTGCTCCAAGCGCCACCTTCGGGGCGAACGAATATATGTCCCTGCTTTATGCGCTCCTTTTCACGACGGTGATCTTCTGCCTGCTTTACGTACTATACAAGAAGAATATCATAATAAAGCTTTGAGAGGATGTTCATAGGCCTGATTTCAGACACCCACGGGGTTTTCGCCCCGGATGTGAGGAAGTTCCTCGAACCGGTGGACCGGATCTGGCATGCCGGTGATTTCGGGACCCTCGCGTGTGCCGCCACGATCGAAGCGTTCAAGCCTATGGTCGGTGTGTACGGCAACTGCGACGGCCAGGATGTCAGGCAGGTATATCCCCGTTACCAGAGATTCGAATGCGAGGGAGTCAGGGTGCTGATGACCCATATCGGCCTTCGCCGCGGCAGCTACTGGGCCTACGACACCAGGAAACCGTTGTACGACGTCTTTGCGAAGGACCTGCTGGACTTGGTCCGTCCCGACATATTCATCTGCGGGCACACGCATATCCCGCAGGTGTTCAGGGACGACAGGCAGGGTTTCCTGTTCATGAATCCCGGTGCCTGCGGTTACCAGGGGTCGCGTGACGTGCCACGGATGGCCCTCCGTTTCCACATTGACGATGGCAAGGTCCATGACCTTGAGAAATGTGATTTGCCTTGGAATACAATACAGTGATGCTATGAAAGAAAAGACAGTCTGGTTCTGCACCAATTGCGGCAATGAGTACTCCAAATGGATGGGGCGCTGCCCGGCCTGCGGGGAGTGGAATACGATGACGGAGCAGAAGATCCCTTCGAACCCTTCGACAGGCTCAGGGGCCGGTAAAGGTTCGGCTTCAAGACGGAAGGGGCTTGGAAACGTGCCCGGCGAGGGCCGCAAGCCGAAGAAACTGTCCGAGATTGATTCCTCTTCGGAAGCGAGGAAGTCGCTGAACAACGAAGAGGTCGACAGGATCCTCGGAGGCGGAATCGTCGAAGGTTCGCTGGTGCTGATAGGCGGTGAACCCGGAATAGGGAAGTCGACCTTGTCGCTCCAGATTCCCCTGGGCTGCCCTTCGCTGAAGACTTTGTATGTCACCGGCGAGGAAAGTGAGAGGCAGGTCAAGATGCGCGCCGACCGGCTCGGTGGAGATGCCTCCAACTGCCGGATATTCAGTGAAACCCTCATAGAAAACGTACTGGCGGAGGCGGAAGAGGAGATGCCCGACCTGATGATCGTGGATTCGGTCCAGACCATGTACACAGAAACCGTGGACTCTACTCCCGGATCGGTTTCCCAGATCAAGGAGGTCGCGGCCATCCTGCTCCGTTTCGCCAAGGAAAGCGGCATCCCCGTCATCCTGATCGGCCACATCACCAAGGAAGGATCGATCGCAGGCCCGAAGATCCTGGAACATATAGTGGATGTCGTCCTGCAGTTCGAAGGTGAGAACAGGGGGGCATACAGGATCCTCCGAAGCATCAAGAACCGTTTCGGTTCGACTTCCGAACTGGCTGTCTTCGAGATGACGGGCAAGGGACTCAGGCAGGTCGCGAATCCTTCTGAGCTGCTTATTCCCATGCATGAAGCCGGTCTAAGCGGTACGGCCGTGGCGGTTATGCTAGACGGTGCCAGGCCCTTCCTTTTCGAGGTGCAGGCCCTGGTCAGTTCGGCTGTCTACGGTACCGCCCAGCGTTCGGCCACCGGTTTCGACACGAGGCGTCTGAACATGCTCCTGGCCGTGCTCGAACGGCGTGCCGGTTTCAAACTGGCACAGAAGGATGTGTTCCTGAACATGGCCGGAGGCTTGAGGATCAACGATCCGGCCTGTGACATGGCGGTCGTGGCGGCAGTGCTGTCCTCGAACTTCGATTTCCCGGTTCCGGCCGACTTCTGCTTTGCGGGAGAGATAGGTCTCAGCGGAGAGATCCGTCCCGTAGCCCAGGCGGACCGCAGGATTTCCGAAGCGGCCAGGCTTGGTTTCAGGAAGATATTCCTGTCATCTTTCACATCGATTGAAAACGGCCCCAAGGGAGTCGAAGTCGTGAAAGTCCCTGATGTACCCGCCCTTGTGAGGGCATTGTTTCAAAGCGGAAACCAATGAGAATCATTAGAATAATCATTCCTATGGTCATAATCCTGGCAGGATGCGCCAGTGGAGGCTTGACGAAGCAGGAAAAGGCAGTCATATCCGGCAAGGGGCAGGTGATGAGGGTTCTGACCGTGGACAACCAGGAAGATTCCCTTTTCCTCCGGGGAAAATGTGTCGATTTTTTGGACAGGGACCTGAAGTCCCGGGCTTTCCGGGAACTTGCCGGAAAGATGGTTTCGACCGTGACGGATCCATCCCAGGACGGAGTGGGAATTGCCGGTCCGCAGGTGGGCCTGGCCCGAAGGATAATCGCTGTCCAGAGATTCGACAAGGAAGGGGAGCCTTTCGAGGTATATCCCAATGTAAGGATCGAATCTTTTTCCGGGGATATCGTCTCCGGCCAGGAGGGCTGCCTTTCGGTACCGGGGGAGAGGGGCTCAGTTCCCCGCTATTCGGTCATAGTGGTTTCCTACAAGGATCCCTTGACGCTCAGGACGGTACGCGATACGGTCGAAGGGTTTACCGCTGTGATCTTCCAGCACGAAACCGACCATCTAGATGGAATCCTGTACACTGACAGGGCCGACTCACTGTGGGTGGATGACAGGTGAAATCATCTGACCCGGATCGACCGGACCAGATACAGGATCGGGAAGATCTCGAGGCGGCCGACCAGCATTTCTATCATCCCGGTACTTTTTAGGATAGTCGGGAAATCTGAATAATTGGCCATCGAACCGACGTCGCCGAAGCCGGGGCCGACATTACCGATGCAGGCCACGGATGCCGTGACACCGGTGATGAAATCCTGTCCGCAGGCAATGTTGACAGCCGCGAAAACGACCACTATGAACAAATAGCAGAATATATAACCGAAGGCATCGGTCACCTGGCCTTCCGGGCGTACCCTGCCGTCTATGCGTACCATACGGACCTTATCCTGTTCAGCCAGCAGAAGTGCCTGCGTCCTATCGTAGACCCGGTACCACGCCGTACCATTTCCCTTGTCGTCCGTTCCGACTATATCCATGAAGCCAAACTGAACGCAGTCATCGATGCTGTCAAGCATGTTATTCCCGGCAGACTCCTTGATAACGTTGTAAGAAAAGAGCACCTGTCCCTTTGAGGGGGCGGCGTGACCGGCCGGTCTTTATTGCTGTGGATAAAATAATTTGGTGGCTTGGTTCAATTTTTTTATATTTGAAAAACCGCGATTACGTTATTACCTACTAAGTAAAACAAATAAAGTTTTCGTTATGAAACCTCAACCGGCACAAGAATCATCTTTTGACCGCAAAAGACACATTTTTGGAGCGATTTTTGGGCCCATCTGCGCCCTGCTGGTTTATCTACTCCCCATTTCAGGACTGTCTCCCGAGGCTCACAAGCTTCTTGCAATCGTGACCTTCGTAGCTTTCTGGTGGATTTGCGAACCTGTTCCCATTCCCGTAACGTCCCTGATCGGTCCGACGCTCTGCGTCATATTCGGAGTAGCTCCGGCGGCCGATGCATTCAAGGCATTTGCCAACCCGATGATCTTCCTGTTCATGGGTGGTTTCCTGATCGCAAAGGGAATGATGGTCAACGGACTTGACAAACGTATCGCCTATGGCATCATGTCCATGAAATGGGTGGGCGACTCACCGCGCAGGATCTTCCTGGCCATCGGTCTGGCGTGTATGCTCTGCTCAGGATGGATCAGCAACACCGCTACCGCAGCCATGATGTTCCCCATCGCCCTCGGACTGCTTGAGGCAATCCGCGAGATGATGGCAGCAAATGGAAAGGAGATCGACCTCAGGAGCTACAAATATGCCACCGGCCTTATGCTGATGACTGCATATGCCTGTTCCATCGGTGGTGTCCTCACTCCTATCGGCACCCCTCCGAACATCATCATGATAGGTTTCCTCAGGGAGCTGGCTCCCGAGGCTCCGCAGATCACGTTCTTCAACTGGATGGTCTGGGGCTTCATAGCCATGGTCCTTTATTTCGTGGTCACTTACTTCGTACTCCAGAAGATGTTCCCTGCCGACGTCAAGCATATCGACGGCGCACAGGAGTTCATCCAGGAACATAAGAGGGGCTTGGGCAAATGGACCCGCGCCCAGAAGAACACCCTCATCGCTTTCATCGTGGCCGTCGTACTCTGGGTATTCCCCGGTATTCTCAATGCCATCCAGAGCATTTCCCCTGATGCAATCGATGCCGATCTGCTGAAGAACTACAACAAGCATTTCCCCGAGGCGATCGCCGCCATGGTAGGTGGCCTGCTGCTGTTCATCATGCCGACCAACCTCAAGAAGGGTGAGATGACCCTGAAGTGGAAAGACGGAGTCGCCGGTATCGACTGGGGTACACTGCTGCTCTTCGGCGGCGGTCTGGCAATAGGCGGAATGGTGTTCTCCACCGGTCTTTCGAAATGGATCGGCGAATCCCTGACCAGCGCACTTGGCGGTCATCCGTCAGAGTACCTATTCCTCACCCTGTTCGCAGTTACGGCCCTGCTTCGCTCTGAGCTTACCTCCAACACTGCCGTTGCCAACCTGATGGGCCCGATCGCCATTGCGACGGCCGTATCCCTTGGCTTCAGCCCGGTTCCCGTGTGCGTTGTCATGGCTCTGTGTACGTCGCTCGCATTCATGCTTCCGGTCTCGACTCCTCCGAATGCCATCACTTACTCTTCCGGCTACATACCGATTACGAAGATGATCAAGGCAGGTGTCATTCTCGATATAATCGGAGTGTTCATCATCACCGTGCCTCTGGTATACTTCCTTGTGAAGGCTTTCATGGGTGTTTAAACTAATCGATACTTAAGATGAAGAAGAATTTCCTAAGCCGCTTAAGCAATATCGGCAAGATCATGAATCGCGCCGCTTTCTCCGACGTAGACCAGAAGATCACGAAGTACCAGTATGGATCCGATGCGATCATGCGCATCCTGGAGAGCCGCTATTCATGCCACTCCTTTGACAAATACCCGGTCTCCGATACCAAGCTGAACATGATTCTCGAAGCCGGCCGCCTGGCCCCTTCGGCCAAGAACCTGCAGCCTACCCGTATCTGGGTTGTCAAGAGTGAAGAGGCACTGGCCCGCTTGCATACGGTCCATCCCTGCTACGGGGCCCCTGTAGTCCTCATCGTAGGCTGCCGTAACGAAGAGGCCTGGATCCGTGAGACAGACGGTGTGAACGCGGCGAAGACCGATGCGGCCATCGTCCTTACCCACCTGATGCTTACTGCAACGGACATGGGTCTTGCGAATATGTGGATATGGGATTTCGATCCCCGCAAGGTCAGGGAAGCCCTGCCTGAGACTCGTGAACACGGGGTCTATGCCCTTCTGGCCATCGGCTATCCGAAAGATGTCGAGGGCAAGCCTACGGAGTACCACTCCGTACGCAAGCCCCTCGATCAGATAGTCAGAATGCTCTAGCCTATAATACGGGATTATGATTAAGAAGTTTATCCTTATGGCAGCCACTCTGGTGGCTGCCTTTGTTGCTTCGTATGCAGATAACATACGTTTCGCATCCCACCCGTCACTGTCCCCGGACGGGAAGCAGATTTATTTCAGCTATGACGGGGATATCTATTCAGTCCCTGTCGGGGGTGGACAGGCCACTGCCGTTATCACCATGCCGGGAGTGCAGGATTCGCCCGTCGTTTCACCGGACGGCAGATGGCTGGCCTTCAGTTCGGATATCCAGGGCAACAGCGATGTCTATGTCGTTCCCGTCGCCGGAGGACAGGCCATCCAGCTTACGTTCCACGAAGCGGCTGACACGCCTGTAGGATGGTCTCCCAAGTCTGACTGGATTTATTTCGAGTCCACCCGGGCCAGTGCCCGTAAGACCACCTTCAAGGTGGCCGTCACAGGGGGTACTCCGAGACTGATGTTTGACGGGTATTTCAACACCGTAGTCAACCTTGTGGAAAACCCCAAGACCGGAGAGTTCCTTTTCAACGAGTCGATGGAAAGCATCAGTTTTCCGACCAGGAAACGCTATGTGGGCGACCATAATCCGAATATCAAGAGCTGGAACCCCCGCAGCAAGTCATACACCGAGCTTACCGACTATATCGGAAAGGACCAGTGGCCGATGGCGGACAAGGACGGCAACATTTACTATGTCAGCGATGAACTGAACAAGGAATCCAACATAGTCAAGTATGTGAAGGGAGGGAAACCTCAGCAACTCACCACCTTCGACAGGTCCGTCCAGTACCCCTCCATCGCGTTCGGAGGATCGGCCATAGTGTTCCTGAAGGACTATGAGATCCACGTCCTGGAACCTTCTACGGCCAAGGTGTCGGTGCCGCAGATTCAGGTTGCTTCCGGAGGTGTCGAGGTCCGCAGGGCTTTTGAGGGGCAGACCCCCACATCGGCGGATGTCTCTCCCGACGGTAAGAAGTTCGCCCTTGTCATCCGCGGAGGCCTGTATGTCTCCGATACGAAATGCAAGTACCTCCAGAAACTTGCCACGCCGTCGGACGAGAGGGTGTATGAAGTGGTCTGGGGCGATGACAGCAGGACAGTTTATTTCACCAGGACGGACAAAGGTTGGACTAACCTCTATAAGATTCCTGCCGACGGAAGTGCCGGAGAATCCCCCGTTTTCATTTCCGAGAACAATACCAAGTGCCTTGAGTCAGACCCGAAACGCGAAAAGATGGCATTTATCGATGGAGACCGTGCCGTGATGCTTCTCGACATGAAGGCAGGAACCGTGGTGAAAGTGGCCGAGGCTGAGTTCTGGTCTTTCGAAGGGTACAGACTCTCTTTTTCGAACGACGGCAACTGGCTGGCTTTCGATGCGATGCACATGTTCGAGTCCGACATCTTCCTGTACAACCTCAAGGACAAAAGCCTTCGGAATTTCACCCATTCCGCTTCAATGGAGCAGAGTCCCGTATTCACTCCTGACGGGAAATACATGTACCTCCTGGCCAACCTCACTTCCACGTCATTCCCACGGGGTGCCAGACCATCGCTTTACAAACTTCCTCTCCGGAAATATGACACGCCCTTCAAGTCTGAAAATGTAGAGGACTTGTTCAAGGACAAGAAGGACAAGCCGAAGAAGGATTCGACGGTCGTCATCGATTTCAAGGATATCCACGAAAGGATGACCCGTGTGGAGCGTGACGGGTCACAGGGGAGTCCATACATTTATTCAACCAAAGGCAAGGACTACCTGCTATACCGTTCGATGGGATCGGGGGCTCCCGGAGTATTTTCACTTGAGATTTCCAACCCTGAGGCGAAGCCGAAGCAGGTCAAGGATCTGAACGGAGGCTTGTTCTTCAGTTGCAAGGATGCGCTGTACTGCCTGTCTTCAGGGGCTATATTCAAAGTTGATCCTGCTGCAGCATCTGCTGCCAAGACCGAGGTCAAGAAAGATGTGGAGGTGGTGCTGGACGATGAATTCCGGCAGATGTTCTATGAGACCTGGGGGGTGCTGGAGCAGAATTACTATGATGTGAATTTCCATGGTGCTGACTGGCCCGCCGTCAGGGATTACTATGCATCCCTCCTTCCTTATGTAAGGACACGTGCAGATCTGCGTACCCTTATCACCGACCTTTTGGGAGAGTTGAATTCTTCCCATCTGGGATTCACATCCAATGGCTCCGAGGAAAAGCGGGAAACCCGTATACGTACCTACAGTACCGGAATCCTCTTTGACAATGCCTCGCCGTACAAGGTATCTGGAGTCCTTGCGGATTCCCCGGCCGACAGGTTCGGAATCGATGTCAAGAAAGGTGATGAACTCGTCGCAGTGAACGGGGTGAGGGTGGACAAGGCCGTGAACCGTGAGAAATACTTCTCAGGTGCCGTGCCTATGGATGAGCTGAAGCTAACTTTCAGCCGTGGCGGAAAGGAAATCGACACCAAAGTCCACGCCGTGTCTTCCATGGCTGTCAAGACCCTCGAATACAAGGAGTGGGAGGAGCAGCGTGCCGGCATCGTTTCGGAAAAGACCGGAGGAAAGGTCGGATATATCCATATGAGGGCGATGGGAGCGGAGGACCTTGAATCATTCCTCCGGAAGATGCACACCGAAGTGTATGACAAGGACGCCCTCATACTCGACCTGCGATACAACAACGGAGGCAACGTCCACAAGGAGGTCATCGATTTCCTCAGGGGTCAGTCCCATTTCGAATGGGCGTACCGTGACTTCCCGAGGACGAGTCATCCCAATGTCACTCCTGGAGACAGACCTATCGTGGTACTCGTCAATGAGCACAGCCTCTCCGACGCCGAGGTGACTTCCAACGGAATAAAGACTCTCGGTATCGCGAAACTGGTCGGCACGGAAACCTACCGCTGGATCATCTTCACCTCTTCGGTCCGGCTGCTGGACGGCTCCACCTGCCGTATGCCGGCCTGGGGCTGCTACAGTGTCATTGACGGATCCGACCTGGAGAACACCGGAGTCAAACCGGATATCTATGTCAGGAATACCTTCAAGGACCGCCTCGAAGGTAAGGACCCCCAGCTCGACGCGGCGATCGCCGAGGTCCTGAGGGAGTTGCGTTAATTCAAATAAAAATGCTATCTTTGTGGCGAATTAAATAAGAAAGTTATGAATCTTCGTGACATCAAAAAGGACATTGAGTACGTGATCGGTGCATTCATCGACGATTGCTCGCTTTTCAGTTCTGTCAACAGCAAGGCGGACGACGAGGCCCTCGGTGGACTCCTTGACGAAGCCGTCAATCTGTACAATGACCTGAAGGACAAGGTGAACGTCAAGCCTGAAGGCGCCAAGGGAGCATATTATGCATCCGTCCGCAAGGAACTCCTCGAGAAGACCGACGGACTTTACGCCAAACTCAGCGAGATCGTCAAGAAAGCAGGCAAGGCTGAATAAGCTCTCGCCTGGATTGACCGTTATCATAGGGAGGGCTGAACGGTCCTCCTTTTTTTGATTGACAAATCATCATTATAAAACGAACGAATATGAAAGTAGCAGTAGTAGGTGTGACCGGTCTGGTAGGAACCAGGATGGTCGAAGTCCTCGAAGAGAGGAATTTCCCGGTAGATGAGTTCATCCCGGTGGCATCCGGGCGGTCGGCAGGAAAACTTATCTCCTTCAGGGGGAAAGATTATCCCGTGGTCACGGCGGAGGATGCAGTGGCAATGAGGCCTGATCTGGCTTTGTTCTCCGCAGGCGCGGACATCTCCAAGGAATGGGCTCCGAAGTTTGCCGAGGTCGGATGCCGGGTGGTGGACAATTCTTCCTGCTGGAGGATGGATCCCACCAAGAAGCTTGTCGTCCCCGAGATCAATGCGGATGTCCTGACCGAAGATGATTTCATCATCGCCAATCCCAACTGTTCAACGATCCAGATGCTCCTTCCGCTGGCTCCCCTCCACAAGAAGTACACGATCAAGAGGATCGTCGTCTCCACCTATCAGAGCGTCACTGGCTCAGGCACCCCTGCCATGAAACAGATGCAGACTGAGAGGGAAGGAGGCAAGTGGGGTGAATATCCGGCATTCTATCACTATCCCATCGACCAGAACGTCATTCCCCATATCGACGATTTCCTTGACAACGGTTACACAAAGGAAGAGATGAAGATGGTGAACGAGACCCATAAGATCCTGAGGGACGATTCGATAGGTGTCAGTCCTACGACCGCGCTCGTGCCTGTGCTCGGCGGACATTCCGAGTCGATCAACCTCGAGTTCGAGAAGGATTTCACCCTGGAGGAGGTTCGCGGGATCTGGTCGAGGACCGAGGGTGTCACGATCCAGGACAACCCGGATGAGTTCGTCTATCCCATGCCGCTCTATTCCCTCGGCAAGGACGATGTATTCGTCGGGCGTCTCCGCAGGGATCCTTCCGTCAAGTACGGACTCAATTTCTGGTGCGTGAGCGACAACATCCGCAAGGGCGCCGCTACGAACGCCGTCCAGATTGCAGAAGTGTTGCTGAAGAAAGGCTGGATCTAGTCTTTTCCGGCCAGATGTTTCTCCCAGGCCCACGCGGCTGCGAGGGTGTCCTCGATGTCGCGTTCGGCCTTCCATCCCAGGTCCTCGTTCGCAAGGGTCGGGTCCGCCCAGATGGCAGTCACGTCACCTGCCCTGCGGGGAGCTATCCTGTAGTTGAGTTTCAAGCCGTTGGCCTTCTCGAATCCGTTGATGAGCTCCATAACGGAAAGAGGCTTTCCGGTGCCGACGTTGAAGATTTCATATTCCTTCTTCATCTTTCCGTCCAGCATCCTGCGAACGGCGAATACGTGTGCCTTGGCCAGGTCCACGATGTCGATGAAGTCCCTCTGGCAGGTGCCGTCCGGGGTAGGATAGTCGTCGCCGAAAACTGACAGGCACTCCCTTTTGCCGACGGCAGTCTGGGTGATGAACGGAACCAGATTGTTGGGAACTCCGCGGGGCAATTCGCCGATCAGGGCTGAAGGATGTGCGCCTATGGGGTTGAAATATCTCAAAGCGATGCCTCTTACCTCGGGATATGCCTTGACGCTGTCGCGAAGTATGTCCTCGCACATCTGCTTGGTATTGCCATAGGGTGAGGTGGCAGGCTGCCTGGGGGTCTCTTCGGTGACCGGAAGTTTTTCGGGCTCGCCGTAGACCGTGGCTGATGAGGAGAAGAGGATGTTCCCGCATCCGTGCGCCTTTGCGCTCTCGATGACGTTGATGAAGGATTCCAGGTTGTTCCTGTAGTATTTCAGCGGCTCCGCCACCGATTCTCCGACAGCTTTGAAGCCTGCGAAATGGATGACGGCATCGATTGCATGCGTAGTGAACAGGAGTTCCGTGGCCACCGGATCGCAGAAGTCCATCTTTATGAAGGGTATGTCGTCCTTCCCGGTTATCTTCTTTACTCCTTCGAAGCAGGTCATGTCGCAGTTTGACATATTGTCGGCCACGATCACGTCGTAGCCGGCCTCGATCAGTTCGACCGTCACATGGCTGCCTATGAATCCGGCACCGCCGGACACGAGAACGCACTTTTTCATATTCATTGTGAATGTTATCGAATCCAAAGTTAGCGTTTTTTGCTAAATTTGTGAATATGAGAACCCTCAAATTGATCCTGGCCGCTTCGGTCGCGGCCTTATCCCTCGCCACTGCATCCGCCCAGGTCCCGGCGGTCAGGAAACAGGCGTCCAAGAGCAAGGCCCAGAGATACATAGAACTTGCTTCGGGGAATGATATCCTCAAGAATGCATCCTTCGGCGTGCTGGCCATGACTGAAGGCGGTGACACTGTCGCATCCTGGAACTGCGGTACCCGTCTGATTCCGGCATCTACCATGAAGCTGGTTACGGCGGGGGCTGCCATGCACCAGCTGGGCCCGGATTTCAAGTTCCAGACCAGGATAGGCTATACCGGAACCATCAAGGAAGGAGTCCTGGAGGGGGATCTCTATATCGTCGGCGGCGGAGACCCCACGATTGCGTCCAAGGATTCCATCGCCCTCTCCAAGGACAGGCTCTTCTCCCAGTGGAAAGGTTTCCTCGACAAGGCTGGGATAAAGAGAATCAACGGGATGGTGATCGGCGACGGCAGGTATTTCGACGGGCCGATAGAGAGGGACACATGGTCCTATCAAGATGTCGGGACTGCATATGGAACCGGAGGTGACGGCCTTTGTTTCTATGAGAATGCACAGGACATGAAGGTGACTGCCGGTGCTACCGTGGGATCACCCGTCTCCGTAGTGGTATCATATCCATCACTCCCGTGGATGAACTACAGGTACACATGCAGGACCGGGAAGGCGGGAACAGGCGACCAGCTTTACATGTTCACCTCGGAATTCCTTCCTTATGCCGAGGTACGGGGTTCCTTCGCCATCGACCGCAAGGCCAAGACAGAAGAGTTTTCCAACAAGTTCGGGGCATATACGTGCGCCTATTATTTCAGCGAATATCTCCGTTCCAAGGGCGTTGAGGTGACCAGGGGAGTCGCCGATGTCCGTCTGGGCCGCATCAGGTCGAACCTGTCCTCCACCGAGCAGGGACCGTATGCTTCAAAGGTTGATGACTTGAAGATGATCGGGACCACATATTCCCCGACATTGAAGAGAATCGCCCGGGAAACACTGCTCGAAAGTGATAATTTCTACGCAGAGACGATGTACAGGATCCTTGGCCGAAGGCTCCATCATTCAGCTGCTGCGGATTCGTGCAACGTGGCGGTCGGCGAGGTCCTCAAGAGGATGGGAGCTGATCCTTCCGGTGTGAGGATCGATGACGGGAGCGGACTGTCCAGGTACAATTTCGTGTCTCCCGCGTTCTTCGTCCGTTTCCTTTCCGCGATGATGGACAGTCCGGTGTTCGGAGATTATATCGAGACCCTCGGGCAGCCCGGGGGCAGGCACTATGAGACCAGGCTCAACGGCGAGAAGGCTGCCCTGAAGTCAAGGGTGCATCTGAAGAGCGGGTCAATGGGGGGAGTACGCTGCTTCAGCGGCTACATAGAACCCTCTGAAGGTTCCAGGTCAGATGCCATCATCTTCTCGATAATGGCCAACAATTTCATCGTGCCCGTGAGCAGGGTCGATCCGATAATCGACCGGATCATCGTCCTGCTGGCTGCTGACAATTGATACCTTAGGATTAAAGGTCAACCGGCGTCATCCGCATGGCGGCGACCCTGGCTGACGTCAGGTTCCCTTTCTTCGGAGACAGCGAGATCGTATGTATTCCGGGGGAGTCTATCCTGGCCCAACCCATGCGGTACCAGGAATATGCCGACGTGGTACCATGCTGGTCGACAAGGGCTTCCCTGCCGTCAACCGAGATATGCCATTCCACCCAGTCGTCATTTTCATCGCCGAGGTATTCCAGGTCGATATCGTATATTCCGGAATCCTTGAAAGCTATCGTCCAGGTCAGTGAGGAACCTTCGGTGAAGTCCTGGGCTACATTCCGCGTCTTCCATTCCCCGAATTTGTCCATCCATCCGGACTTCTTCACTGAACAGCCATCGGCAGCGGCGAATTCTACGGGTATGACGGTCGTGGCTGACGGGTCCGCAGCGAGCGTGCCGTCCACCTCGACAGGACCGTCCAGCTCGATCTCGATCACGGAGGCGAAAGGCTCCGGCCTGGCAGCAGGGACTTTGATGCACAACCAGCCGTCCTGTGAATTGAAGCTCAGTTTCTTCCCGTCGAGCCTGGCTGACCTGACAGGGGAAACAAGACCGGGAACCCACAGGGAACCGTCTGACGGCCAGTCATATACGACCAGTTCAATCCTGTCCCCCTGGACCACGGCGTCGCCCCATGGAAGGGCATGTCCCCATGGTGAAGGCCCGGCTCCATAAACTGCCTCCGGATGGGCGTGCACCCATTCTCCGGATTTCCGGAGGGCCGCTGCAGCCATGTCTGCGATACGGCCGGAGGAATCAGGTCCCACGTTCAGCATCCAGGTACCACCCCTGGCAATCGTGGAAACGAGTGTACGGACTATGAAATCAGGGGATTTCCATTCATTGTCATATTTGGAGAAACCCCACCCGACCTGGGTGACGTCGATGCCTTCCCAGCGGCCTTCATGGTTCGCGACGGGAACTTCCATGTCGCCGAGGGTCTCATAATCCCCGAGTCCGTTGCCGACCCTGCTGGAGACCAGGGCGTAAGGCTGGTTCTTTCGGACGATGTCCACGAGTTCCTGGGAGTAGCTTTGCTGCATCCATCCGGGAGTATCGAACCAGATCAGCTCTATCTCCCCGTATTTCGTGGTCAGCTCCTCGACCTGTGGGACGCACTTCGTCCTGAAATATTCATCGAATGAGACAGGACGCCCGGACGGGTCGGTGGAAGGACCGTTACCGCCTCCCGGAGCCGTCCAGTCCTGGAATTGGGAATAATAGAAACCTATTCCGAGACCTTCCCTGTGGCATGCTTCGGCCAGTTCGGCCATAAGGTCGCGCTTGAGAGGAGTCGCATCGACGATGTCGAAATCGCTGGCGGCAGTATCGAACATGGCGAACCCTTCATGGTGTTTGGCCGTGATGATTATATATTTCATTCCGGCATCCTTGGCCAGTTGTACTATGGCGTCGGCGTCGAAACCGGAAGGGTTGAAGGACGCCGCTTCGGCCATATACTCTTCGACGGGGATTCCCGCCTGCGCCGGATTCATTATCCATTCGGCATTTCCGTAATATATCTTGTCCTTCCACACTCCCTCGAGTTTGGAGTAGAGCCCGAAATGGATGAACATGGCGTAATTGCCGTCCTCGAACATGACTTGCTGGGGCGGCCTTGTGTCTTCTTTCTGTGAAGGGGCCGGAGAGGAGCACGAAATCATCATCAATGCTGCTGCAAGCAGGGTGGCGGATAAATGCTTCATGGGTTGGTGTATTTTATTCCTTGGTATGTATTCCTTTCTTCAAGCCGCCTGTCGAGCAGCTTCAGTATGCCGTCGTTCCGGATCAGCCCCCAGGGTGTCTCGCTTACGAAGCGGGGAGGCACCTCGCCTGCGACCCTTTCTATGCACAGGTCGGGACGGAGTCGCTCGAGAATGTCGATTACGAGGTCGAGGTAGTCCTCTAGACCAAGTCTGAGGAAATCCTCCGGAGAGGCGGCATATTCCTTTTCCATCCTTGTCCCCTTTACAATCTGGAGCTGATGGAACTTGATGGAAGTCAATGGCATGCCGGAGATTATGCTGCACTGTTCCAGCAGCATCCCGGGGGTCTCTCCCGGAAGTCCGAGAATGAAATGCGCCCCGACATCGATGCCCCGTCCGGCAGTTTTCAGGACGGCCTGCCTGGCACATTCGAAATCGTGTCCGCGGTTGATCCGTTGAAGCGTTGCATCATAGCATGATTCGATCCCGTATTCGACCACGATGACCTTGTCCTTTGCCAGTTGCGCCAGATAGTCCAGCTTCCCCTCATCGATGCAGTCCGGGCGGGTACCTATCACCAGGCCGGCTACGGCAGGATGGGACAGGGCCTCTTCATAGAGCCCGCGGAGCCTTTCCAGGGACCCGTATGTATTGGAATATGCCTGGAAATAAGCAAGATAGCGCTTGACTTTGGGATAGCGTCTACGATGGAACCAGATTCCTTCCTCTATCTGCTGGAAAAGCGACTTTCCCGGGATGCTGTAGCCCGGATGGAAGGCGGCGTTGTCGCAATATGTGCAGCCTCCGGTCCCGACCGTGCCGTCCCTGTTGGGACAGGTGAAACCGGCATCGAGTACCAGTTTCTGCAACCTCTCACCGTACTTCCGTCGGTAATGGCCGGCGAAAGTGTTGTATCTCTTGCCTTCAGGAAAGTCGTACATGGTATTGCAAAAGTAGCGATTTGTGGATATTTTTACAATCTGAAACCAAAGGGGAAAATGATGAATTACAGATTATCCGTCCTTATCGCATCGATGGCACTGATAATCCCTGCTATCGGAGTATTAGCTCAGTCCGGCCATGCGGTCGTGGAACTTTCGGCGAATTTCATGAGGGAGGAGCCTGACTTCGCCGCCGAACTTGGCGACCAGGCCTTGATGGGTACCGTAGTGGAGGTCCTCGAGAGGAGCGGTGACTGGGTGAAGGTCAAGTCTCCTGACCCATATTCCGCCTGGGTGGAGTCCCGGGGGCTTGTGATGATGGACGATCAGGAGATATCCGATTATCTCGAAGCTCCGAAATACATCTGCACCGCGGGGGTGTCCCACATCTATGAGGAACCTTCCCTCAAGTCGAGGATCGTCTCTGAATTCATTCTCGGAGACCTTGTGCGGATAATGTACAGGACCGTCACCCATACCAGCGGGCGATATAAAGGATATGAAGAGGGCAGGGTGGTGCTGACCAGGAAATTCGTCGGGGTGGTACTGCCTTCCGGAAAGACGGGATACGTTCCCGCGAAGGATGTGGCAGTCTTCTATAAATGGGCCAAGGACAGGAAGGCCCGGACCTCCGATGAGAAAGCCTTCCGGCAGGATCTGGTGGAGACCACGATGGGGTTCCTCGGCGTCCCTTACATGTGGGGAGGTACCTCGGTGAAGAACGTGGACTGCAGTGGTTTGACACGAAGCGTATTCTTTGCCAACGGAGTGCTGCTCCCGCGCAACGCTTCCCAGCAGGGCCGGATCGGGGAGAATCTTCCTCTGTTCAATGCGGACGGAGCCGTGGACTGGAACGCTCTTCTTCCCGGAGACCTTGTGTTCTGGGGCAGGGAAGCTACCGACAGCGCTCCGGCAAAGGCCACCCACGTCGGAATATACATCGGGGACGGACGGTTCATCCATTCCTCGTTCATGGTCAGGATCAATTCCCTGGACCGTTCCGCTGCCGATTTCTACGACCGTAAGCCGCTATGTGCCCGAAGGGTCGTGGGGCAGGTCGACAAGGACGGTTCCGGTATCGTTTCAGTATTCTCGAATAAAGACTATTTCCCTCAGGAATAATAAGGCAGGCTGTCGAATTGGAACTTTGGAGGATCTTTCGTAACTTTGCTCAATTAAACTCATCACAATGGCGAAGTTCGTAAACAGAGAGATTTCCGAAGGCCTGACCTTCGATGATGTGCTGCTTGTTCCTGCACATTCCGATGTCCTTCCCCGCGAGGTGGACGTCACGTCATTCTTCACGACTGACATCAAGCTCCATACGCCTGTAGTGTCAGCGGCCATGGACACCGTTACCGAGGCGGCTCTCGCCATTGCGATGGCAAGGGCAGGCGGTATCGGTGTGATCCACAAGAACATGCCCATCGAACAGCAGTGCGAGCAGGTCCGCCGCGTAAAGAGAGCTGAGAACGGGATGATCTATGATCCTGTGACCATAAGCCCAGATGCAACTGTCGGAGCTGCCCTCGCCATGATGAGCAAGCATCATATCGGTGGCATTCCCGTAGTCGATGCCAACGGATTCCTTATCGGAATAGTCACCAACAGGGACCTCCGGTTCCAGGAAGACATGAACGAGCCGGTGAGCAATATCATGACCACCGAGAATCTCGTCACCGCCCAGAAGGGAATCACGCTGTCGGAGGCTACCGGCATACTCCAGAAGAGCAAGGTGGAAAAACTCCCTGTGATAGACAAGGACGGCAAGCTTGTAGGCCTCATCACCTACAAGGACCTGATGAAGATAAAGGACAATCCCATCGCATCCAAGGACAGCAAGGGACGCCTGATGGTGGCGGCCGCTGCGGGTATCAAGTCCGACACCCTGGACAGGATCGGGATGCTGATGGATGCAGGCGCCGACGCAGTCGTCCTCGATACTGCCCACGGCCATTCAGAAGGAGTGATCAGGATGGTGAAGAAGGCCTGCGAGGCATTCAAGGACTTCCAGATAGTCGCCGGTAACGTTGCGACCGCGGAAGGTGCCAAGGCCCTCGCCGACGCCGGAGTAAAGGCCGTCAAGGTTGGAATCGGCCCCGGTTCCATCTGCACGACCAGGATCATCGCCGGAATCGGCGTGCCCCAGCTCACGGCTGTCATGGAGGCCTGCGAGGCCCTCAAGGGCACCGGAATCCCGGTGATCGCCGACGGAGGTATCAGGTATTCCGGAGACATCGTCAAGGCCCTTGCGGCAGGCGCAGGTACCGTTATGGCCGGATCGCTGCTCGCAGGAACCGAGGAATCTCCCGGAGAGACTATCATCATGAACGGACGCCGTTTCAAGTCCTACAGGGGCATGGGCTCCCTCGAGGCTATGGAGCAGGGCTCCAAGGACAGGTATTTCCAGGATATGGAAGCCGACATCAAGAAGCTTGTCCCCGAAGGAATAGTCGCACAGGTCCCTTACAAGGGAACTGTTTCGGAAGTCGTATACCAGCTGGTAGGTGGTCTGCGTGCCGGTATGGGCTATTGCGGTGCACATAACATCGAGGAACTCAGGAACGCAAAGTTCGTCCGCATCACCAACGCGGGATTCCTCGAGAGCCACCCCCATGATGTCACGATAACCAAGGAAGCTCCGAACTATTCCAGGTAATAAGGATGTCCAAATGGTTCTCCATATTGACTGCCACCGTCATACTGGCCGCCCTGCCGTCCTGCAAGGCCGTCCAGTCGTTCATCCATGACGGTGAGGTGGTGGCGAGGCTGGGGGACCACAAACTCTACCTTTCTGAGCTTGAGAGCATCATCCCGAACGGGATAAGTCCTGAGGACAGCATCAACCTGGCGAACCTGTATATCAACTCCTGGGCGACTGACAAGGCCTTCCAGGACATCGCTGAACAGAAGCTCTCGAAAGAAGAGAAGGATGTGTCCAAGGAGTTGGATGCATACCGCCAGTCCCTCCTCAGGTACCGCTTCGAGCAGAGGTATATAGCCGAAAGGCTGGATACGAGCGTGACGGACAAGGAGGTGGAGGAGTATTACGACAGCCACAAGGACAATTTCAAGCTTGAAAGGCCCGTGCTTAAGGCTCGTTTCATGAAGATATCGAAGGATTCCCCGAATCTTCAGAAAATCAGGAAACTGATGTCCTCCGACGATGTCGAGGATGTAATCGCGGCCGACAGCATCGCCTTCAATTCCGCGCAGCGTTATTTCGACTTGTCGGACAAGTGGGTGGATGCTGTCACCCTTGCGGCGGAGTTCGGTGTGGACTACGTGCAGATGCTGTCCCGCAAGAACGGCCAGTTCATCGAGATGCCTGACGGAGAGGACAATCTCTGCGTGGCTTACATCACTGATTTTGTCAAGGCTGGCGAAACAGCCCCGCTGGATTTCTGTGAGGGGAGGATCAAGGATATCATCATTAGCGGAAGAAAGCACAAATTGCTCACAACTTTGGAACAAGACTTGATAGAAGACGCCAAGGTTAAGGAGAATTTTGAAATATACTCAAGATGACAAGGAAAGCGATACTGACACTTTCGTTTTTTGCCGTGGCCTGTACGTTGGCCTCGGCCCAGAAGTACAGATACATTGACAAGACGGTGGCTTCGGTAGGAAACGAGGCCATAATGATCTCCGACATCGAGGATGGTGTCAAGGACAGGAAAGCGCAGGGCTTGAATTCGGACCGGAACGTCCGTTGTGAGATACTGGAGAGTATCCTGGAGTCCAAGCTGTTCCTGATGCAGGCGAGGATAGACTCCCTGTCTGTCAACCAGGATAATGTCGAAGGTATGCTCTCCCAGAGGATTGACCAGTACCTAACCTATCTTGGCGGCCAGGAGGAAATGGAAAAGTATTTCGGGAAACCGCTCTACCGGCTGCGCCAGGACTGGAGGCAGCAGTACGAGGACCTGAGCCTTACCCAGGAAGAGCAGCAGGAGATCATGAAGAAGGTCCCTGACATGACTCCGTTTGATGTGAAGGCCTATATGGATACCGTGGACGCAAGGAACCTTCCGATTGTCCCCATCAAGTACCAGCTCAGCCAGATATGCCTGTATCCTGACCGTGAGGCGGCGGACCTTGCAGTACGCGAGAAACTCCTTGAACTTCGCGAGAGGATCATAAACGGAGAGAAGTTCTCCACCCTGGCCAGGATGTATTCCGAGGATCCGGGCAGCGCCCGCAGGGGCGGCGAGCTCGGAATGGCTTCCAAGTCCATCTTCTGGCCGGTTTTCTCCGATGCGGCCATGGCCCTGAAACCCGGAGTCATATCTCAGATTGTCGAGACTCCTGACGGTTTCCACATCATCGATGTCATTGAGAAGAGAGGTGACATGTTCAATGCCCGCCATATCCTGCTCAAGCCCAAGTATACCTCTGAGGACAGGGAGAAGGCCTTCAAGACCCTCGACAGCCTCCGTACCGAGATACTGAACGGTGCGGTATCATTCAAGATGGCTGCGAACTTCTATTCACAGGACGCTCCCACCAAGACAAACGGCGGACAGATGTCCGATCCAAATACCGGTTGGGCGTATTTCGAGATCGACCAGCTGAAGCCCGAGGATTACAAGGCGATCAAGGATCTGAAAGAGGGAGAGATATCCCAGCCCGTCGAGTCGACCGACAATGACGGACGTCCTGACCAGGTCAAGGATTTCGTGGTCGGAAAGACCAACTACAAGATTATCCGTGTGGACAGGATCATCCCTGCGCATACGGCCACTTTCGAGAATGATTTCTCCCAGCTTCAGGACGAGGTGAAGAGGACGAAGCAGATGGCTGCGATCGACGAGTTCCTCGACAAGAAGATCGCCGAGACCCGAATCACCATCGATCCGATGTTCAAGGACTGTGAATTCCGTCGTCTGGGATGGGCTTCGAAGTTCTCTGAAGACTGATGCTCCCAAGGCGGATCAAATATTCATTATTCCTGCTGCTGATATCTTGCAGCCTCTTCGCCCAGAAAAAGGAGCGGAAAGACAGCCTTGTACGCCTGCTGGGATGCGACCAGCTCCAGCAGATAGAGGAGAGGGGCCAGAATTTCAGGAAGGCCCTCGGTCATGTCCGTTTCGAACATAACGCCACCTTGCTGCTTTGTGACACCGCCCTCTGGAACGTTGGGGCCAACACCATCCGTGCGATCGGCCACGTACGTATAATCCAGAACCGGACCGTACTGAGCAGTGACAACCTGGATTATTTCATCAATTCCAACCTGGCGCAGTTCCGTGGATCGGTGGTCCAGCTCCAGGACAAGGACAAGAACACCTTGAGGACCAGGAGCCTGGACTACAATACGAAAGACAGTGTGGCCAATTTCGTCCGGGGAGGTTCTTTCCGTGACAAGGACGGGCAGATCATCGAGAGTGACAACGGATCCTATGATTCGAAGATCAGGAATTTCTCGTTCCGCTCGAACGTGAATATGTACACCGACTCCATCTTCGTGAAGACCAATGCGTTGGACTTCAATGCAGGAACGTCGGTCGCCGTATTCGGAACAGGTACCCATGCATGGAAGGAGGACAACATGCTGTCCTCGAATGCGGGATGGTATGACCGGAAGTCCGAAGTCTTTACGTTCACCAGGGACGTGCATATCCTTACGAAAGCGCAGGAAGCTTGGTCCGATTCACTGGTGTACAGGCGCCTGACCAATGACGCGGAGATGTTCGGAAACGTGGAGCTTCTGGACACTACCAGGAAGATCGCCGCCGTGGCGGGGTACATGCAGTACATAGATTCCCTCCAGTATATCAAGATGACGCGCGATCCTGCCGTGATAGCAGTCACCGAGGAAAAGGAATCCAGGGATACCGTATATATCGGCGGAGATGAGCTTATCTACTGGACGGTTCCCAAGTACAATGTGGCCGAGGGAGAATTCGCCAATGCCGAGAAGCGCCTGACCGATATCAACATGGATCCTGTGAACGAATACCGTCGCAAGGCCGCAGAAGACGCCAGGGCTGCTGCAGAAGAGGCGAAGAAGAAGATGCAGGAGAATGATCCCAATGCCGCCGGCGCCCGCGACAGGGGAGCGGTCGGCAGGAAGGGGGAAATACTCCCGGCTCCCTGGGATGAGAATCCGGAACCGGAGTTCCCTGACTTTGCATTCTCCCCTCAGCTGCCGGATACCCTCAGGAATGCCAGGGACACTGTGCCGCTGCGCAAACCGGTTCCTGCCGGGGCTGCGGATTCCCTGCAGGTCCAGGCTCCTTCGGATACGGTGGCTTCGCCTTCTGATACTGTCGGAGTCGAGGCCGTCGACTCCACCAGGATCGGATTCCTGCTCGGACTGAGGAATGTGAAAGTATTCAGGAAAGACATGCAGGCCTCCTGCGATTCCCTGGTATACAATGACCTTGATTCCCTGGTCCGTATGTACCGGAACCCGATCGTCTGGAATGAGTCCAACAGGCAGTATTCATCCGACAGTTTATTCGTTGTCATCAAGAACAGGGCCCTTGACAAGGCAAGCCTGATGTCGAATGCTTTCATCATAGTCCAGGAGGACTCAATCTGCTTCGACCAGATCAAGGGAACCGAGATGATGGCATATTTCGATACTACCGGAGGCTTGAAGCGGTTCGATTCCATGGGAGGGTCTTCCGGATTGTTCTTCATCGAAGAGAAGGGGTCGTTGGCGACCGTCAACAAGTTCGAGGCAAAGATGCTGACTGCATCTTTCGTGGACGGGAAACTCTATGACCTGAATTATTTCGATGAGGTCAAAAGCGATGCATATCCTGTCGTCCAGCTTAAGAAAGACGAAAGACTCCTGAAAGGATTCGACTGGCAGCCTGGAAAACGGCCTTCCGGTCCCGAGGATGTGACTTCATATTCGCCAAGGAAATCCGAGAGGGAGAAATTCGAGAAGGTCCCTCGAGCCAAATTCGTCCAGACGGACACCTATTTCCCGGGCTATATGGAAAGCGTCTACAAGATGCTGAAGGAACAGAGTGAACGCAAGAGGGCTCGGGAAGAGGAGCGGAGACGTCTTGAGCAGGAACAGAAGGAACTGGCTTCCCTGCAGGATGCTCAGGAAGCTGAAGGACAGGACCGGCAGGAACAGGCACGGGAAGAGCAGCAGGAAGGACAGGCCGTCGGGGAAGAGAATGAGCAGGAAGTTCCCGTCCCTGTGACGCCGGCGACCGTTTCAGAAAGGGAAGATACCATTGTCCTGAATCAGGCGCAGATCGATTCCCTGATTGCCGGTGAGACCGTCGAGTCTCTAGAGTCTCTCAGGTCAAGGATTCCCACCGATCCGAAGGAGGAACTCAAGGCCCGCCAGAAGGCAGAGAGGGAGGCAAAGAGGATCGAGAAGGAGAAGGCGCGTGAAGAGAAGATTTCCAAGAAAGAGGCGAAGTGGGCCGCACTGGATGCCAAGGATGCTGAAAAGGCTGCGAAGAAGGCTGCCAGGAAGGCGGAAAAGCAACGCGTGAAGATGGCCAAGATGCTCAAGGCCCGCCAGGAGCGTGAAGCCAAGGAGCAGAAGATCCTTGAGAAATACAAGTCCCGCTACGAACAGAAGAAGGCCCGGGAAGATAAAGCCCGAGCCTCCAAAGAATCCAGGAAGAAACAATCTACTTGATCACTCCGAGATCCTTGCCGACCTTGATGAAGGCGGCGATGGCCTTGTCCAGCTGCTCCTTGTTGTGGGCGGCTGAAAGCTGTACGCGGATCCTGGCCTGTCCCTTCGGGACGACTGGATAATAGAAACCGGTTACGAATATCCCTTCCTCAGCCATCTTTGCGGCGAACTTCTGGGACAGGGGGGCATCATAAAGCATAACTGCGCAGATGGCGCTCTGGGTCGGCTTGATGTCGAATCCTGCAGCCAGCATCGCATCGCGGAAATACTTCACGTTCTCCTGCTGGCGGTCGTGCAGTTCGTTGCTTTCCTTAAGCATCTTGAACATCTCGATTCCGGCGGCGACGATCATCGGAGGGAGCGAGTTGGAGAAGAGGTAAGGGCGTGAACGCTGGCGGAGCATGTCGATGATCTCCTTGCGGCCTGTAGTGAAGCCGCCTACGGTACCGCCGAAGGCCTTTCCGAGTGTGCCCGTGAATATGTCTATACGTCCGTAGCAGTTGAACTGTTCTGCGACTCCGCGTCCTGTCTTTCCAACGACT
>JAEEGJ010008929.1_pt1 | contig 27287 bp, 22 predicted proteins | sample 8958761 | NCBI WGS metagenome assembly JAEEGJ01 (sample SAMN16246546, study PRJNA631951) | gut metagenome | biome: gut microbiome; feature: rumen; material: RS-attached | host: Bos | place: Iran: Karaj | collected 2018-10 | reverse complement strand
TCCTGAGGAACGGCATTCCGGGGTATATCTTTTTCAGAACGCCTTTTGCGATGTTCGATTACGATAAGGCCGGAATCATCGTGTTTCTCGAAAACATTGCGGTGCTCTTCTTTTTCGCATTTTCAGGAGCGAACACCGTAAGACTAATCAAAGCAGCCGGTGCAAAAGAAAAAGCGGCTAAAGAGATCTGCCTGCCGGTTATCTTTGTTGCGGGAGCGGTCCTTGCAGGAGCTGTATTCGCAAACGTCGGACAGGCGCTTGGTGCTGCGTAAACATAAACGTAAACTTTGTAGACGCAATTGTTTACGATGGAGTTTACTTTTCGAAAAAGTAAACATAAACGTAAACTTTTGAACCGAAAATGTTTACGGAACTGATCACGCAATCAAAAAGACCACCCATGCGGGTGGTCTTGGCCGCATTCGGAACGACGCTGTTACTTATTCGGGTCGCCTACGCACTGCTTGATGAAATCCGTGCCGAGCATGTTCTTGCAGTATTTGATCTTGTTGCTGACGATGGTCTTTACCTGCTGGACATAACCTTCGGGGATCTGAGTGTTCGCATCCTTAGGCACGAATTCGCCTTTGGAGCTGTAGTACGTTCCGAGATCGGTCTTCCAGTCGTAGTTGAGGTTGAATGCCAGAGGCATTGAATCGGAGAAAACATCGCGACCGGGAAGAAGTCTTGAATCATACTTGATGCCGAAAAGGTTCATCAGGGTAGGAAGGATATCAATGCTGGATGTAGGTGTATCTACAACGATCGGATCTTCCTTTTCAAGGCAGCCGCTCCAGATGATGATGCGGTTGTGGTCACGCTGAACGTAGTTCTTGACCTCATATCCGTAGAGCTCGGAGAGCTTGGGCATATTTCCGAGTGAAGCATCCGGATCGAGTCCGTAAGGGAAGTGGTCGGCGACGATGCAGATAACTGTATCATCAGCCTTGCCGCACTCCTCAAGTCTGTCGACGAGATATTTGAGGCCCTGGTCAAGGTCCATGTTGCATGCCTTGTATGCGCGTACCGGCTCGGAATACTTGCCGTCAAGAGAAGCGGTCTCATCCCAGTGCTTCTTGGACATTGCGTTGCCGGCTCTGGTATATCCGCTGTGTCCGGAAACGGACATGTAGTAGATATTAAAGTGTTCCTGAGTGAGATAGAGCGGGCAGGTACCTACGAACATGTCGTAGTCGCTCTCAGGCCACTGATGGTAGTTGACCCACTTCTCCATGCCGTTGTAGATACCCATGAAGCCCTGGCTGTAGCCGAGCTTGTTATGGGTCTTGTTACGGCTGTAGTACTTGTAGTCGTTGTTGTGGAATGCCTGGCCGTAGTAACCTTCCGCATTGAGGCGCTGACCCATCGTGAAATAGGTGCAGCCGTTGTCGATCATGTTGGTGACGGACTTACCGCCTGTTGTGGGGAGGAGGCCGAAAATGTGTGAGAACTCGCCGCCTGTCGTACCTGCGGTAGCGGGTACATATGAGTCTGTGAACTGGATGCCCTTTGTGGCAAGTCTGTAAAGGGTAGGAGTGAGCTCAGGATCGATAGCTTCAGCGGTGAAAGCCTCGGCGGTGATCATGATGAGGTTCTTGCCCTTGAATTTGCCTGTCATGGCATTGGTGTATGTAGGCTCAACGTTTGCGCAGTATGTGGCCAGGTTGCCGATCTTGCCGCCTTTCTGTGAAAGAGCGGTGAAGTTGATATCCATTACCTGAGGCTCACGTGCGGGCGTGGGTGTGGGAACCGGAACCGACTCGCCTGGAGCAAGTGATGCATCAGGATCAGACTCACCGGGAACGGATTCGCCGGGCTTGGATGTCTGGAGGGTTACGGGGTTCTTAACGTTCTGGAAATCTCCGCCGGAACCGAAAAGGAGTGATTTGAGATCGAGAGCCGTACCTTCCATGTATCCGAAAGCCTGTACCGCTTTGCCGTAGCTGTACTCTGCACCTACGATGGTCCTTGCGGAAGGAATGCATGCGATGATGATTATGTTGAATACCAGACAAACGGGGATAAGGACTGCGGTAGCTGTCTTGACCTGCTTTTCCGGCTGGGTGTAGTCGTAAGTTTTTCTCTTGAGATCCATGATGAGGATGGAAAGAGGGATTGAATAAAGGAACAGGTGGAACAGACCCAGAGGGCTGAAGATGAGACCCAGGATCGTTGTGGTGAAGCCTGTGAGCGCGCCGCCCGCACCGTTCATGATGGTGTTGAGGTCATAGAGTTCCTTGAACTGCATGTAGATGAAGTATTCGACAAGGAACGGGATGGCATAAAGGCAGCGGAGAAGTCCGTCGACGATGGGAAGGAGCTTGCCTTTCAGGTTCATCAGAAGGACTACGGCCGGAGCTCCGAGTATTATCGACCAGAGCAGAGTGAAAGGCATAGCCGAGAAATAGCCGAAGCCGTAAACAGAGAAACCGAACACTACCTCGTAAAAGAAAACATAAAAAATGAATTCAAAACGTCTCATCAGTATAAAAACCCCTTATATATCACTAAACAAAGTAATTATACAGTTAGTTACTGCAAATAGTTTAACAATCGCATTAAAAAATATAATAAAAAAGCACCCCGAAAGTGAGTGACTTTCGGGGTACTTTGTTGGTTTTTGATCCTGACTGATAAGATCAGTTACCCTGAAGAGCTGCAGCAGCTGCTGCGACAACGATACCAACAATGAGCATGATGATCGAAAGGATCAGACCGATGATGGATGTGATCTTACCAACCTTAACGGGTGTTCCCTGATAACCAGCTTCTGTAGCCTTCTTGCTCATAATGAGACCAACGATAGCTACTGCGATAGTAACACCGAAAGAATAGCTTCCGAAGATGGAAACAAGTCCGCATACCATACTTACGATTCCCTGTGTTTTTCCTGGCATATATAAATCCTCCTTAAAATGCAGGTTGGAATTATGTCTCCAACCGAAATGATTTTATCAATAAATTTTAGTTTTGCAACGAAAAGCATAAAAAAATCATGGTTTTGACAGGACGTGACTATAGCCGTGATCCGGTTTCGTGATGTTTTTGAGCTCATTTCCGACAAATGCCGGAAACAGTTTGACACTAATACGCGCGCACATTAGAATGAGATCAGATAAAAAAGACTCTGACGGCAAGGTGTTTTCCGAGCGGGAATAGTCGTAAAAAACTTTCGATAAGAGGTTCTTTTGGCACTCCTGCGTCCGTCATGGGCAAAGGAGTATTTTTATGCTTAAGATCGCAGTTTACGGCAAAGGCGGAATAGGCAAATCCACCGTAACTTCAAACCTTGCAGCCGCTTTCGCGACGCTCGGCAAGAGCGTTATCCAGATCGGCTGCGATCCCAAGGCTGATTCAACGATAAATCTTCTGGGCGGAAAGCCCTTAAAGCCCGTTATCGAGATATTGAGGGAAGGCGGCGAGCCGGCTTCTGCCGAAGAGATCTCCGCTGAAGGCTTCGGCGGGATCCTCTGCATCGAGACGGGCGGCCCCACACCCGGCCTGGGGTGCGCGGGAAGAGGCATCATCGCTACATTTAATCTGCTCGACGAGCTCGAGCTTTTCGAGAAGAGAAAGCCTGACGTGGTTCTGTATGACGTATTAGGAGACGTTGTATGCGGAGGCTTTGCCGCGCCCATCAGGGAAGGATATGCAGAGCAAGTCCTTATCGTCACCTCGGGCGAAAAGATGGCACTCTACGCGGCAAACAATATCTGCCAGGCGGTAAAGAATTTCGAGGACAGGGGTTATGCGCATGTCGGAGGCGTGATCTTAAATCACAGGAACGTGCCCGGCGAGACAGAGAAGGTCTATGCGTTTGCCAAGGAACACGGCATTGACGTCATAGCCGAGATCCCCAGATCAGATGATATCAACGAGTGCGAGGATATGGGACACACCGCGGTCGAGGGAAGGCCTGACTGCGAGGCTTCCAAGAGGTTCATCGAGCTTGCCCGAAAGCTGCTCGGCGAGGGTTAAAAGATGCAGAAGAAAGCAGTCAGATACACAGCATCGGAGATAGCAAAGCTCGGAAAGGACAACATTCCGGCTGAACTCCTAAGCGGACAGGGCTTAGTCTACAGTTCGCCCGCGACGCTTGCATATAACTCTCCGGGAGCCGAAGGATTCGGCGTAAAGAGGGCAGGTCTTGCCGTGCCCGAGTCGGTCATGCTAATAGTCTCGCCCGGCTGCTGCGGCAGGAATACATCGATCGTAAGCTCGATGCCCCAGTATAAGGACAGATTTTTCTATCTCATGATGGACGAGACAGACCTCGTGACCGGAAGGCACCTTAAGAGGATTCCCGATGCGGTCAGCGAAGTAGTGTCATTCCTTGATAAGAACGGCAAAAAGCCCAAGGTCGTCATGATATGCATCACATGCGTTGACGCCCTTCTGGGGACCGATATGGAGAGGGTCTGCTCTGCGTGCGAGAGGGCTCTGGGTGACGGGACGAGAGTGCGCCCCTGCTACATGTACGCGCTCACGAGAGAAGGCAGAAGGCCTCCGATGGTCCATGTCAGACAGACACTGTATTCTCTGCTCGAACCCATGGAAAAGGATCCCAGGAGCGTAAACATCATCGGTAATTTCGCTCCGCTTGAGGAAGGCGAGCTGCAGAAAATGCTTTTCGATGCCGGCGTGAAGAACATACGCCAGATCTCCACTTGCGGCACTTACGAGGAGTTCCTCAAGATGGCATCCGCTAACTTTAACATTGTTACAAACCCCGAAGCCAGGGCAGCCGCGCTCGATATGAGCAACCGCTTAGGGCTCCCTTACATCGAGCTTACGAGAGTCCACGACGTGGACAGGAATGCACTCCAGTACCGTTCGTTTGCGAATGCGGTCGGGATCAAGGCTGACGTTTCAGCTGAGGAAGCGAAGGCTCAGGAAGCGGTCGGTTCGCTGAAAGATGCCTTCCCGGATCTGGTATTCAATATCGGCGAGTGCCTTAACGCGGATCCGTTCGAGCTGGCGCTCTCGCTCGTAAGGTACGGTTTCGGAGTCGATGAGATCTATGCGACACTCTCGCCTGAAAAGTTCAAATACATAAGCAAGCTTGCAGAGATCTCGCCTGACACCAAGGTGTTCTGCAATATGGATCCGACGATGCTCTACTACGACGTATCGTCTTCGCCTGCGGACATCAGCCTTGGCAAGGACGCGGCTTTCTATTGCCCGGACATACCGAATATCGCATGGAACAGCGATGTCCAGCCGTTCGGTTTCCAGGGCATCACGGCACTGATGAACGAGATTAACAGGACCATGAAGGAGGCGCGCGCATGAAGGGTTTGCGGAAAGTATTAACCCCGTTTGCACCTGACCAGTCAGGCGCGGTATCCGTCCTCTACAGCCTCGGCGGCATGACCGTCATAATCGACGCGGGCGGCTGCACGGGCAACATCTGCGGCTTTGACGAGCCCAGATGGCATGATGTGCGCTCGGCTGTTTTCTCTGCCGGCCTTCGCGATATGGATGCGATATTGGGCCGCGACAAGCTCCTGGTCTCCAAGATAGCAAATGCGTGCGAGCGGATAGACGCTTCTTTCGTGGCACTGATCGGAACGCCCGTTCCCGCAACGATCGCGACCGATTACAAGGCACTAAAGCGCATGATCGAAAAGGAGACTTCCATCCCGGTGCTCGCCATCCCGACTGACGGAATGCAGCTTTACGACGAAGGTGAGGCACGCGCGTATAAAGCGCTTTTCGAGACGTTCTCTATGGAAGGCGGCAGCCTCGAAAAGATAGTCCTCGGCAAGACTCCGCTGACGTTCGGAAACGGCTTTGAAGACAACACTCTGGATGACTATAAGAACATCGGTAAAAAGACAAAGATCACCGCTGCTTCAGCATCGGGCATCGAGGCCGCAAAGCTTTTGGGCAGGCCTTATGAGATATTCAGCAGCATCGCAGCAGATATGGCGGGCAGCATTCCTTCGGGAAAGGTCTTAGTCTGCCACGATGAGGTTTTCGGAAAGACATTAAGGGACAAGGGCGTTGATTGCGATATCGCGGCTTTCTTTACCCTCCACGATGAGATAAAAGAAGCCGGCGACAGGAAGATCACCGAAGAAGACGAGTTTACTGAGCTCGTCTTAAACGGCGGCTATGACGTGATCGTCGCTGACGAGTGCCTCAAGCCTCTGGCTGAAGGCTTTAACGGAAAATGGATCGATGCGCCTTTCTTTGCATTGAGCGGGAGAAGATAAATGAAGACGGTAAGGCTTAAGGTTTACGGCATAGTCCAGGGCGTAGGAATGCGCCCTGTAGTCGCGCGCCATGCGACTGCCTGCGGAGTCACCGGAACCGTCGCAAATCTTGGCCCTTACGTTGAGATCTTCGCTCAGGGCGATGAGAAGAAGGTCGACGAGTTTGTAAGGCTCATAGAAGAAGAGCCTCCAAAGCGCGCGGCGATCTTGAAGATAGACAACAGAACGCTCGATGACGCGCCTATTTACGGCAGTTTTGAGATCATCGAGAGCGGGAAAACATCAGGCGAGATATTCATTTCGCCGGACATTGCAGTCTGCGACGAGTGCCTGGAAGAACTCTACGACAAGAAGAACAGAAGATACCTGCATCCGTTCATCAACTGCACGTGCTGCGGCCCGAGGCTGACGATCCTGGACAGCCTTCCCTATGACCGCGAAAGAACGTCGATGAAGGAATTCCCGATGTGCGAAAAGTGTGCCGCGGAATATGAAGATCCCGCAACGAGAAGATATGACGCGCAGCCCGTCTGCTGCAACGATTGCGGACCGGAAGTATTCATCCTGAATGACCCGGAGAACCGCCGCGGACGTGACGCAATAATCCACACGAGAAAGCTCCTGTCGGAGGGCGGCATCGTTGCTGTCAAGGGCATCGGAGGCTTCCATATCGCATGCAACGCGTACGATGAGGATGCGGTCAGAAGGCTGCGTGAATTGAAGCACCGTCCGGCAAAACCGTTTGCCGTCATGATGAGAAACATCGAATCCGTCAAAGCCCAGTGCGAGACGATACCTCTTCAGGAAGAGATCTTAAAAGGCCACCAGAAGCCCATTATCCTGCTCCCCCGGAAAGACGGCTCCACTCTTGCAAGAAGCGTTGCTCCGGGCAACCCCAAACTCGGCGTCATGCTGCCTTACGCACCTTTGCAGAGCCTTCTTTTCGATTACGATGACGGCATTGAAATGCCTGATACTCTCGTAATGACGAGCGGCAATATCTCGGGTCTTCCGATCTGCCGCGACGATGAGGATGCGCTAAGAGAGATCGCGGGCTTCTGTGACTGCATCCTTACCCACAACAGAAAGATAAGGATCAGGGCAGATGATTCGGTCATGGATTTCTACAACGGAAAACCCTACATGGTAAGGCGTTCGAGAGGCTACGCGCCGCTCCCTTACATGATGAGCGAAGACTTAAAGGGCTCTGTCATCGCATACGGCGGAGAGCTCAAGAACACCTTCTGCATCGGCGTGAATAACCTTTTCTATCCGTCTTCTTACATCGGAGATCTTACCGACTTAAGAGGCAAGAATGTGCTCACAGAATCAGTTGAAAGGATGGAGACGCTTCTGGAGACCAAGCCTGAGCTTGCGGTCTGCGACCTGCATCCTTCATACAATTCCTCTCTTGCCGCTGAGGAGTCCGGGCTCCCCTTGGAAAGAGTCCAGCACCACTATGCGCACATCCTTTCGTGCATGGCCGAAAACGATTTCCACGGCGAATGTATAGGCATCTCTTTCGACGGAACGGGATACGGCACAGACGGCACGATCTGGGGCGGCGAAGTGCTCAAGTGCAGCCCTTCGTGGTTTACAAGACTCGGATCGATCAGGCCGTTCCTGCAGACGGGCGGAGATATTGCCTCGAAGGAAGGCTGGAGGATCGCCGTGTCGATGCTGATAGACATTTTCGGCAGCAGGGCGGAGGAAGCGGCAGACAGACTCGGCCTTATCAGGACCGGAACATTTAAGACATATAAAGCGATGCACGACGGAAAGCTCAACTCGGTCGTATCGACATCTGCCGGAAGGCTTTTCGATGCCGTGTCCGCGATACTCGGGATCAAGTACGAGAACACATTTGAAGGCGAGGCTTCGACCGCGCTGATGTTCGAAGCGATGAGGTGCGATAACCACGTCTGCGCATGCGATTACGAGCTCACGGGTGAATACATAGAGACCGACAAGATAGTCAGGGATCTCATGATAAGGCGTCTTGCGGGCGAAGATCCCAGAGAACTCGCATACAGGTTCCACAGACTTTTGGGCGAGGCTGCCGCTGAGTTCGCATCGGCAAATGCGGGAACGGTCAGGACCGCCTGCTTAAGCGGCGGATGCTACCAGAATACGCTGCTTCTGGATATCACGAAGAAAGCATTGGAGAACAGAGGATTCAAGGTCCTGATCCACAGCCTGATCCCGCCGAACGACGGCGGCATCAGCATCGGTCAGGCGTTTTACGGAATGAATAAATTAAAGGACGGAGGAAAATAAATATGTGTGTTGGTTTATCAGCAAAAGTAATAAGCGTTAAGGACGGCGTTGCGATCGTTGACGCTTCAGGCGCAAAGCGCGAAGTATCGGCAGAGCTCTTAGATGACCTGGAGCCTGGCGAATACGTAATGGTACACGCAGGCGCGGCCATCGCAAAGATCACGGACGACGATAAGAACGAGACCGACAAGCTTAATGAGGAGTATCTCAAATGAGCACCATTGAAGAAGCAAGATCTTTTCTCGAGAATTACGACGGCCCTGACTTCAGGATAATGGAAGTCTGCGGCACGCATACGCACGAGATCTTCAGGCAGGGCATCAGAAGGATCCTCTCGCCGAAGATCAATCTCATCTCAGGTCCGGGGTGCCCGGTGTGCGTAACGCCTGTCAGCTTTATCGACGAGGCGGTATTCCTTGCACTCGAAAAAGGCTGCACGATCACGACTTTCGGTGACCTTGTAAGAGTTCCCGGATCGAAGATGTCACTTGCCGGAGCACGCGCGAAAGGCGCCAAGATCAAGGTGGTTTACGCTCCTTTCGATGCCGTGAAGATCGCGCAGGAAAATCCTGAAGAGCAGGTCGTTTTCCTGTCTGTCGGCTTTGAGACGACAACGCCTTCTGATGTCATCGCGGTCAAAAAAGCAATGACTGCAGGCCTTAAGAACTTTTCGATCCTTACCGCGAACAAGACCATGCCGGGCGCATACGAGGCGATGGGAAAGAGCTGTGATGCTTTCCTTTATCCCGGTCACGTTCATGCGATAACCGGAACTCAGATATGCAAAGACATGTGTGATAAGGGCGTATCGGGCGTCATCGCGGGATTTACGGGAAGCGAGCTTCTGACAGCTCTCGCGGTCGCCGTGAGAAAATTCGGCGAAGGAAAACCTTTCTTCGTCAACTGCTATCCCAGAGTCGTAAAGGATGAGGGAAGCCCCGCTGCAGTCGCGATGGTCGACAGGTTCATGGAGCCCTGCGATGCGGAGTGGAGAGGCATCGGAACGATCCCGATGTCCGGCATGCAGCTTCGTGATGAATACGCGGAATTTGACGCAAGAAAGAAATACAGCGTTCCCGATCTCAAGCCCGAATACAAGACCGCATGCAGATGCGGCGATGTACTGCAGGGTAAGATAACGCCGAATCAGTGCCCGCTTTTCGGAAAGGCATGCAATCCCGACCATCCCGTCGGAGCGTGCATGGTTTCTGACGAAGGCGCATGCTCTGCTTTCTATATGTACGGAGGTGACTTATGAGTGATGTAATAACGCTTGCTCACGGAAGCGGCGGAAGGAAGACTTCCGAGCTTATCGCGGAGCTTTTCAAAAAGAATCTGGGAAATGAATATTTCACAGCAGATGACGCTGCGGTAATGCCAAAGCCCGAAGGAAGGATAGCGATGTCCACAGACGGATTTATCGTTTCTCCCTGGGAATTCAACGGCGGCAACATCGGCAAGCTCTCCATCTGCGGAACGGTAAACGACCTTGCGTGCATGGGCGCAAAGCCTCTGTATCTTACATGTTCCTACATTGTTGAGGAAGGGTTCCCGGTTGAAGATCTCGAAAAGATCGCGCAGGCGATGGGCGAGACCTGCAGGAAGGCCGGCGTCAAGATCGTAGCCGGCGATACCAAGGTTGCCGGAAAAGGCCAGGTAGACAAGGTTTTCATCACCACCGCGGGAGTAGGCGTGATCGCTGACGGAGTTAACCTTTCGGGCGCGAACGCAAAGCCCGGCGACAAGATAATCGTGACGGGCGACGTCGGAAGACACGGAACATGCATCCTTCTCGCGCGTGACGAATACGGCATTGAAGCTGACGTTAAGAGTGACTGCGCACCCTTGTGGGACGCTGTCGAAGCAGTGCTCGCGGTATGCCCTGAAATGCACGTTATAAGAGATGCGACAAGAGGCGGCGTAGGCACGGTCCTTTACGAGATCTGCGACCAGTCCGGAGTAGGAATAGACATAAGTTCCGAAGCGGTCCCTGTTGCGCCCGAAGTAAGGGGCGTTACGGGAATGCTCGGCTTGGAGCCTTTGTATCTTGCGTGTGAGGGAACGATGGTAATGTTCTGCCCTGCAGAGTACGCTGACAAAGTAGTCGAAGCACTGAAGCAGACAGAGCACGCAAAGGGCGCTGCGGTAATCGGAGAAGTAACAGCCGAGAATAAAGGAAGAGTCGTCATGACGACATCGATCGGAGGCAAGACATATCTGCCGCAGCCCGGAAACGAGCTGCTCCCGAGGATCTGCTAAGGAGGACCGTTATGGAAACAAGAGTTGCATGCATAACCATCATCATTGAGAACGCGGAGTCCGTCGAAAAGATGAACGCGCTTCTTCACGATGCCGCACAGTACATAATCGGCCGCATGGGCATTCCCTACAGAGAGAAGGGGATCAGCATAATCAGCATCGCGATCGATGCGCCGCAGGACCTTACGAGCGAGCTCTCCGGCAAGATCGGAAGGCTTGAAGGAGTTACCGTAAAGACCACTTATGCAAACCTCAAGTGACGACAGGATAAGGATAGCTGACGCTTCATTTCCCAAGCCGTTTACGGGCGGTCTTGAGTTCAACGCGCCCGCGCACGGCACATGGAACATAGTGCATATTGGGTTCAAGATCCCTAGAGCGCACCAGATCTATATCTGCGCAGACAACTGCATGAGAGGCGTAGTCATGACCGCTGCGGAAATGGGCGAGCTGTCGCGTTTTTCGTCCGTCATTCTCGAAGAGGATGACATGGTCTTTGCAGGGCGTCTCGAAGAGTCAACGATAGAAGGAGTTACGGACGTTTTAAATTCGCTTCCGGAAGTGCCGCCCGTCGTGATAGTTTTCCCTGTCTGCGTCCACAAGTTCATGGGATGCGACATTAACTATATCTACGACGAACTGGGCAAACGTTTTCCTGACGTAAAGTTCGTCAGGGGGTTCATGGATCCGGTCATGCAGAAGCGCGGAACGACGCCCGACCAGCGCCTCAGGAAAGCGATGTTTGACATCATTCCCGAAGGCGAAAAGGACGGCTCTGTCACCGTTATCGGATGCGACATTCCGCTTGGAAAGAATAAAGACAACGACATAAGGATCCTTCTTGAAAGACAGGGCGTAAATATCAGGGATGAAGCTGACTGCAAAACACTTGAAGAATACTATGACTTAGGAAAATGCAGCAGCGTGATCTGCTCTTATCCTGCGGGAGTTCTCGGAACGAAGGCTTTCTGCAGCCGCATCGGAAGACCTTTTGTATATATGCCTTTCACGTTTGGTTACGATGAGATCGATGAAGCATTGGGACAGATCGGAGCAGTACCGGTCTTTAACGGAAGAGTTTCCTGCGATAGAGCTGCAGCCGGCCTTAAGACGCTTTTGGCAGACACGGAGATCGCGATAGATTACACCGCAGTTCCGCGCCCGCTTTCGCTCGCGAGATTTCTCATAAGTCACGGATTTAACCTTAAGAGGATATACCTCGATGCGATCGATACGGATGAGAAGGAAGATTTCGACTGGCTTGTTTCCAACGCGCCTGACGTAATGCTCTGCGCGACCATGCACGTGAAGGGAAGGCGCCCGGTGCGTTCTGAAAGTGACCGCAAGATACTGGCCGTCGGACAGAAGGCCGCGTGGTTTGAAGGAACGGAATATTTTGTCAACATGATAGAAGGCGGCGGACTCTACGGATACGCCGGGATCAAGGCTTTTCTAAAGCTCATGGAAGATGCGTTCATCGTGCCCAAGGACACTGAAGACATCATTCCGAGAAAGGGCTTGGGGTGCAGCAGTCTGTTATGTTGACACTGATATCAGTACATGTTTTTTGCGTAAACAAAAACGTAAACTTTTTCACCGGAAATGTTTACGGTAAAGTTTACTTTTGGTCTTCCGTAAACCGAAACGTAAACTTTTTTGCCCGAAAAGTTTACGAAAAAGTTTACGGTGCAGATTCCTGCATAAAGGGGGTGATCTGACATGAAAAAAGCATATAAGATCCTTCCGGTTTATACAGGTGATGTCTCCGGTTTTGCTTCCGCGCTCTATGAGCTCGGCGGCATGCTGGTCATCCACGATCCGTCGGGCTGCAATTCGACATACAACACTCACGATGAGGTGCGCTGGTATAAGCAGGAAGCGCTCATCTACATCTCGGGCCTTAATGACATCGACGCGATCACGGGCAATGACGACAAGTTCATAAGCGATATCGTTCGTGCCGCGGAGGATATGAAGCCCAAGTTTATTGCGCTTGCCAATTCGCCTTTGCCGTATCTTAACGGAACCGATTTCAAAGGCATTTCGAAGATAATCGAAGACAGGACCGGACTGCCGTGTTTTTACGTTCAGACAAACGCGATGCACGACTACACGATGGGCGCTTCGAAGGCTTTTCTGGCGTTTGCGAAAAAGATGCTCGCCCGCTCTGACAAGAAGACCAAAGGCGGCATCAACATTTTGGGCTCGACTCCGCTCGATCACACGAACACGAAGTTTGTTATTCCCGAAGGCAGGACACTCGTGTCAAACTGGGCATATGATTCTTCGCTTGATGAAGTTTTGAATGCGCCTTCTGCGGAGCTGAATCTCGTTGTTTCTTCAACCGGATTAGCGGCTGCGGAATACATGAAAGATGCGTTCGATATCCCATATGAACTGCTTGGAAATTATCTCAATGTCAAGCGTGAAAGATCGCGCAATTACATCGTCGGAGAGCCCGTGATATCAGGCTTTACAGCAGCGCAGATAAAAGAAAAATACGGCACGGATTTTAATGTCATCGCGACAACAGAAATTACTGACGGTCTGCTGTCTGACTGTGACAGAAAATGCCACGGCGAAGATGAGATAAGAGATGCATTATCTGATGCGGAAGTCATAATAGGCGATCCGCTGTTTGAACTTATCTTACCGAAGAGCGCGAAGTTTATCAGACTGCCTCATTTCGCAATGAGCGGCAGACTGTACCGCAAAGAGATACCCGACCTCATGAGATTGGAGGATTACTACAATGAGCCTTAACGACACACCATCGGGCGAGAGGATCCACATCGGTTTTTTCGGAAGGAGAAACGCCGGTAAATCGAGTCTTGTAAACAAGGTCACAAACCAGGATCTGGCAGTCGTCTCAGACACGAAGGGAACGACGACGGATCCCGTCACGAAGGCGATGGAACTGCTCCCTCTGGGTCCCGTCGTGATCATTGACACGCCCGGTTTTGACGACGAAGGCGAGCTTGGCGAAAAGCGTATCTCAAAGACCAGACTTATCTTAAACAAAGTCGATGTCGCGGTGCTCGTAGTGGACCTTGAAGAAGGAATCGGCGACACCGAGAAGGCGCTGATCAGGCTTTTCGGCGAGAAGGGAATACCTTTTGTCACCGCATACAACAAAGCCGATCTGAAAGAGGAACCTGAAGGCCTCAAAGACAACGAGATATGCGTCAGCGCGGCCACGGGAAAGAACGTCAACGAGCTGCGTGAACTCATCGGAAAACTGGGCAGCACAAAGCAGGAAGGCGAGCCTCTGATCGCTGATCTGATAGAGCCGGGAGACACCGTGATCCTTGTAATCCCGATCGATTCTTCCGCTCCGAAGGGAAGGATAATACTGCCGCAGCAGCAGGTGCTAAGAGAGATACTCGATAAGAACGCAAAGGCTTATATCACGCAGGATACCGAGCTTGCTTCCGCTATTGCCGACCTTAAGGAGAAACCGAAGCTCGTCGTAACTGACAGCCAGGCCTTCGGCAAGGTCGCGCCTGTCGTTCCGAAAGATATCATGCTCACATCTTTTTCGATCCTGATGGCAAGACACAAAGGGTTCCTCAAAGGCGCGGTCAAAGGTGTCAGGGCGATCGATACTTTAGAAGACGGCGACACCGTGCTGATATCCGAGGGCTGTACGCATCACCGCCAGTGCGAGGACATCGGAACATATAAGATACCGAAGTGGCTTGGCGAATACACAGGGAAAAAGATCAACATCGAGACGACGTCAGGACTGTCGTTTGCAGATGACCTTTCGAAGTACAAGATGATAATCCACTGCGGTGCGTGCATGTTAAATGACCGCGAGATGAAATACCGCACAAAGTGCGCGGAAGACGCGGGGATCCCCATGACCAACTACGGGACCGCGATCGCGTACATGAAGGGAATACTTAAGCGTTCACTCGAGGTTTTCCCGGACCTGATGAAGGAACTTGAAAAGGAGGCTTAACATGAAAAGATCGGAGATCAATGCCGCGCTCAAGCGCATGGAAGCGTTCATGAAGGAACTCAAAGTTAGCCTTCCGCCGTTCTGCAGCTTCACGCCGGAAGAATGGAAGAGCAAGGGTCACGAGTACGATGAGATAAGAGACAATATGCTCGGCTGGGATATCACGGACTACGGTCTCGGGAATTTCAAGAAGGTCGGGTTCTCGCTCATCACGCTCAGAAACGGCAATCAGAAGATGCCTGAAAAGTACAAGAAGCCATACGCGGAAAAGCTCCTTTTCATTGAGGAGGGGCAGTACTCGCCGAATCATTTTCACTGGTACAAGATGGAGGACATCATTAACCGCGGAGGCGGCAATCTCCTTATCCGCGTCTACAACTCACTGCCTGATGAATCCATCGACAAGGAAAGCGATGTCACGGTTCATTCCGACGGCCGCACATACACGGTTCCGGCGGGCACGCAGGTACGCCTTACACCGGGCGAGAGCATCGCCATCCAGCAGGGACTCTATCACGATTTCGAGGTCGAAAAAGGGACCGGTCCGATACTGATCGGCGAGGTCTCGCAGTGCAATGACGACAACACCGACAACAGGTTCAATCCGCCGGTCGGAAGATTCCCCGCGATAGAAGAGGACGAACCGCCGTACAGGCTCCTTTGCAACGAATATCCGGAAGCCACTTGATAAAAAAGACAGATACTTAATTGAAGAGGACTGTTTTCTGGTCCATAATATTAGAGTCTTAAATGACCGCGATCTTACAAAAAGACAGGGGGGATCTCCATGGCAAAGAACAAGAAGAACACGAGCGGAATCGAATCTTACAACGCCGGAAGCATTGTAGTGGATATCGTAATGCTCATCCTCGGACTGGTTTTCCTGATCAATACGATCGGAGGCAAGGGTGACCAGGTTGCAGCTGTCTTTGTCCGTGTGATCGGAGGCATCCTCATCGCTGTCGGCGTGATCTCGCTCATCACGTTCTTCCTCAAAAAGGAGAAAGAGCTTTTCGATTGGGTCATCGCCATCTTCGGAACAGCAATAGGGATCTTCGGCATCGTTGTTGTTATCAGGCCCGAGCCCGTCATCAACATCCTCAACTGGATCATGGGCCTTATCATCATCGTTTACGCGATCGTGGTCATCTTTACCGCAATCGGTTTCTTAAGGCCTGCGGGAGCCAGCTACTGGGGCTTCTCGGCGATCGTCGGTCTGGTAGCGCTCATTCTCGGTTTCCTGGTTATCTTCTGTAACCTCGCCACCAAGGTCATGATGATCATCATCGGCATCACGCTCATAGTGGGAGCAATAGGCGGCATCGCCAATGCGATACTTGCTGTTCAGGCCAGGAAGGCCGCGAGAAAAGTCATCAAGGCCGCAGGATTGGATCCTGTCAAGGATACGGGTTCTGACGAGGAGAAGACAGAGGACACAGATACTTCAAAAGGTGACGACGTAACAGGATTCTGACGGGGTTTTATGAAGATAACTTTCATCGGACATGCATGTTTTCTTATCGAGGATAACGCGGGGCACACCATAGTCACCGATCCTTACAGGCACGGATCAGTTCCGGGTCTCAAAGATCACGGGCTCGTTGCAGATGAAGTTATATGCTCGCATAACCACCACGACCATGACGATTTCGACGGCGTAGGCGCGCCTGAGAATACATGGCCCGGCAAGTTCGATGTCAAGATAATCCGCACATTCCATGACGATGTTCAGGGAGCCGCGAGAGGAAGAAACAACATCAGCATCATCAATATCGATGGCAAAAAAGTCGTCCACATGGGTGATATCGGATGCGGGCTTTCGGCATCGCAGCTCGACCAGCTCAGAGGGTGCGACGTGCTCCTGATCCCGGTCGGAGGCTTTTACACGATCAACGCAAGACAGGCATTTGCCATGACGAAGGATATAGACCCGAGAGTCGTCATTCCGATGCACTACAGGGGCAAGACCTTCGGATATAAAGAGATAGCAACAAGAGAGGAATTTGAACAGCTCGTGCTGGCTAAAGGAGACAGAAAGGTGATAAGGCACACTTCTGTTTTCGAGGATAACGATGACTACAAGTGCATGGTGCTCCTCGAGCCGCTGAGAGCTTAAAACTTAAGTTATGTCCTATATTGAATTCAGAGATGTCAGGAAAGTTTACAAGACCGGTTCGGTCAACGTCACCGCATTGGACGGATGCAGTTTTACCATAGACAAAGGCGAGCTGTGCGTAATAGTCGGACAGTCGGGTGCCGGCAAGACAACGCTTCTTAACATCCTTGGAGGCATGGACAAGCTTACGTCGGGAGAAGTCTTCCTCGACGGCAAAGAAATATCCAAGCTTGGAGCAAACGACCTTGCTTTATTCAGGAGAAACAATGTCGGCTTCGTTTTCCAGTTCTATAATCTCATTCCGAACCTTACGGCTTATGAGAATGTTGAGATGGCGGCACAGCTCGTAAAAGACCCCATCGACTGCGATCTCCTTATGGGCGAGGTCGGTCTTGCAGAGCGTAAGAACAATTTTCCGGCACAGCTTTCCGGAGGCGAACAGCAGAGGGTCGCGATAGCAAGAGCGATCGCGAAAAACCCCAAGCTCCTGCTTTGCGACGAGCCTACCGGAGCGCTCGACTATCAGACAGGCAAATCCATACTCAAGCTCCTTCAGACATTGAGTAACGTAAAGGGCATGACAGTGGTCATTATCACGCATAACTCTGCTCTTACCGCTATGGCGGACCGGGTGATCAAGGTAAAGAACGGCAGGATCACGAGCAACGTGGTCAATGAGAATCCGGTGAACGTAGATACTATCGAATGGTAATGAGCCCTTACGTAAAGACCATATTAAGATCCATCAAAATGACGCTCCCGCGCTTTCTCGCGATCTTCGCGATAATAGCTCTGGGAGTCGGTTTTTTCGCGGGCCTTAAGGTCACGACGCCTTCGTTTGTCTACACGGTAAACGGCTATGCGAACGAATACAAGATGTTTGACTTCAAGCTCCTTTCGACGATCGGATTTAAGAGCGAAGATATAGATGAACTTGCTAAGCGCACAGGCTGCACGGTCGAAGGTTCTTACACGGTCGACTGCTCGGCACTCTTAGGCAATGGCACGGGCTCCGATACGGTCAGGTTTTTCTCAATCACAAACAATGTGAATAAGCTCAAGCTCGAGGCTGGAAGAATGCCCGAAAAGCCTGACGAGATCGTGATCGACGGCTACCAGATTTCAACGGCTTGCATCGGGCAGAAACTCGTCATCACAAAAGAGACGAGCGAGGATTCTTTGGACATGTTCAAGATCAGGGAATTCACGATCGTCGGAACCGTCAGGTCACCTCTTTATCTCAATTTCCAGAGAGGGACTTCGGACGAGGGCTCCGGAAGCGTCAATTACTTTGCATGCGCTCTTCCCGAGGCATTCGATTCGGAGTATTTTACCGAAGCATATCTTTACGCGAACACGGGGCTCTACATCTTCTCCGATGAGTACAGGGATTGGTCGCCGGGCGCTGAAGACAAGTACAAGGCGGTTCTCGAAGACGTCGTAAAAGAGCGTTTCGACAAGCTCCTCAAGGAAGAATACAAGAAGATGACCGACGAGGTCGAAGACCACTACACTGATATTGACGACGGCTGGAAAGAGATCAACGACGCGCGGAAAGAATTAGACGACGCGAAGAAAGAGATCGAGGACGGTCAGAAGGAGATCAACGACAACCGCAAGAAGCTTGCCGATGCGAAAAAGACATTGGACAGCTCAAAGAAAAAACTTGAGGATGCCAAAAAGCAGCTCGACTCAGCAGGCAAGCAGTTAAAGGACGGCAAGAAGGAACTTGATAAAGCGAAGAAAACGCTTGCCGGCACCAAAAAGCAGCTCGATGCCATGAAGAAAGGTATCGATGACGGCCGTGCTTACATCGAATACGCAAGACAGACAATGACGCCCGAGCAGCAGGCGGCCGCAGGGATCGACCAGATGGAGCAGCAGCTGGGCCAGACCGAGGCGCTGTACAAGACATATCTGCAGCAATATAACGCCGGCTATAAGACATACAAGGACGGCAAGGCCGCATATGACAAGAACTATAAGAAATACAAGAACGCCATGGCGCAGTACAGCAGCGGCTTGAAGAAGTATAACGACGGAGTCAAAAAGTATAACGACGGCGTTAAGAAACTGAACGATGCGCAGAAGGAACTGGACGATGGCCGCAAGGAATATGAGGACGGCCTTCGCGAATTCTGGGACGGCTACTACGATTTCGCGACTGAGATCAACAAGGCGTATATGGATGTCATAGACGGCCGCACGCAGATCGAATCTGCAGACGACCCCGACACATTTATCCTGGGACGTGACAAGAACACCGGCTATGTATGCTTCGATAACGATGCCAAGATAGTCGACGGTGTTGCGGCTGTTTTCCCGATATTCTTTTTCGCGATCGCGGCGCTCGTCTGCTCTACCACAATGAGCAGGATGGTCAACGACGAAAGAGGCATAATCGGCACGATGAGGGCCTTGGGTTATACCGACTTTTCGATCGTTATGAAATACGCGATCTACGCGGGTTCTGCTTCCGTTCTGGGCGCAGTTCTGGGCTTCCTCGGCGGAACAAAGCTCTTCCCGTGGGTCATCTGGGAAGTCTATAAGATGATGTACGGCTTCACCGATCTGTCCTTCACGACAAGCGTCCCGCTGTTCGTCCTGACACTCGGAGTCGCACTGGTCTGCACGGTCGGCGTGTCGGTCGTAACCGCGATGTCCGCTCTTACGGGAATGCCCGCCGAGCTCATAAGACCCAAGGCGCCGCTCCCGGGCAAGCGCATCCTTCTCGAATACATCGGTTTCATCTGGAAGAGAATGAAGTTCCTTCACAAGGTCTCCGCAAGAAACGTTTTCCGCTTCAAAAAGAGGATGTGGATGATGATCGTAGGCATCGCCGGATGCACCGCGCTCCTCATCACGGCTTTTGGTCTGTATGACTCCATCTGCAATGTTGTCAACATCCAGTTTGATACCATCATGAAATACGACCTCAAGGTCACGTTCGACGATTCCTATAAGCAGCAGATGATCGAGGACGCGGCGAAGGAAGCGCACGACAAGATGGATTTTGCATTCGACTATGCGTTAGTTCTGAGCGACACTGTAAAGAACAACGGTTCGAATTATGTAAGAGACGTTGAGATGTTCATTTCCGACGACCCCGATGTCGAAAAGATCTTCGGCATCAATGACTACAAGACCGGCGAGGCTCTGCCGTGGCCTTCCGACGGCGAGGTCGCGGTCTCGGGCAAGCTCGCTGAGAAGAATCACGTGAAGGCCGGCGATTACATCACCGTCATGTACGGCGATGACGAGCACGAGGTAAAGCTCAAGGTAAGATCCGTTTTCACGAACTACACATTCCACTACATCCTCATGACACCTTCGACCTACAGGGAGGCCTTCGGCAAGAACTATAATCCGGGCACGCTCCTTGCCGCGACCGAGCACAAGACAGCCGCGGAGTCCTACAAGATAGCGTCCTACCTGTCCGACAATCACGACGTAAAGACCTGGGCATCCACGGCGGATTCAAGGGAGAGCTTTGCAAATACGATGGAGCGCATGAACTACATCATAGTTCTTGTCGTCAGCTGCGCGGCTGCCCTTGCATTCATCGTCTTGTTCAACCTGAATAACATCAACATCACCGAGCGTATAAGAGAGATCGCGACGCTCAAGGTCATGGGCTTCAACCGCAAAGAGACCGGCGCTTACGTCACGCGTGAGAACGTCATCCTTGTCCTGCTCGGATTCCTCGCGGGCATTCCTCTGGGCTTCCTCCTGCACAGGTACGTCATGGCGCAGATCGCCATGGACATGATCATGTACCAGATAAGGATAGTTTTCGTGAGCTACATTTATTCACTCGGATTCGTACTTGCTTTCTCGGCAATAGTAAATCTCATAATGCGCGCCAAGATCGAAAAGATTGATATGGCGGAATCCCTAAAGAGTGCCGAATAATTTGTAACATTAGAAAACTGTTTTTAAGTTTATAATGACTTCTATTAAGTGTTGGGGGCAGTCATTATGTTCAAGGTCGGATTCAGCAACGATAAGTATGTAGAGTTACAGAGTGAGCGCATCAGAGAGCGCGTCGACCAGTTCGGAGGCAAGCTTTACCTTGAATTCGGCGGAAAGCTTTTCGACGACTACCATGCATCGAGGGTCCTCCCCGGATTTGAACCCGACAGCAAGATCAGAATGCTCAAGGCCCTCTCGGACGACTGCGAGATCGTCATCGCCATCAACGCTGACGCCATCGAAAAGAACAAGCGCCGCGGCGACCTCGGCATCACCTATGACCAGGAAGTCCTCCGTCTCATCGATGCATTTACTGAATTCGGCCTGTTCGTCGGCAGCGTTGTCATCACCCAGTTTGCAGGCCAGCACTTAGCAGAGAATTTCGAGTCAAGGCTCAAGAGCCTCGGCGTCAAGACATACAGACACTATCCCATCGCAGGCTATCCTTCCGACATCTCGCTGATCGTCAGTGAGGACGGCTACGGCAAGAACGAATACATCGAGACTTCAAGAAAGCTCGTTGTCGTCACGGCTCCGGGCCCGGGCTCCGGCAAGATGGCCACATGCCTTTCACAGCTCTATCACGAGAACAAGCGCGGCATCAAGGCCGGTTACGCTAAATTTGAGACATTCCCCATCTGGAGCATCCCTCTCCAGCATCCCGTTAACGTCGCTTATGAGGCAGCAACCGCTGACCTCGCGGACGTCAACATGATCGACCCGTTCCACCTCGAGGCATACGGCAAGACCACCGTCAACTACAACCGCGACGTTGAGATCTTCCCGGTAGTTAATGCCATTTTCGAGAAGATCTACGGAACAAGCCCCTACAAGTCACCTACGGACATGGGCGTCAACATGGCAGGCTTTGCCATCACGGATGACGAGGCATGCTGCGAAGCTTCAAAGCAGGAGATCATCAGACGCTATTACGAGGCAAGGGCGGCAGTGCGCCAGGGCCTTTCCGAAGGCGACGACGTTACCAAGCTCGAGTTCCTTATGAAGAAGAGCGGTATCGACATCTCAGACCGCCGCGTTATCGGCGCAGCACTCGTCAGAGCCGAATCCACGGGCGGCCCGGCAGTTGCCCTTGAGCTCCCTGACGGACAGATCGTTACAGGCAAGACCACCGATCTTCTCGGACCTGCTTCTGCGGCACTCCTCAACGCGCTTAAGACGCTCGCGGGGATCTCGCACAGCATCCCGCTCATCTCACCCAACGTTATCGAGCCTATCTCGGATCTTAAGGTAAACCACATGGGCAACCACAACCCGCGTCTGCATACCGATGAGGTTCTTATCGCGCTCGCGATCAGCGCCACCACGAACCCGGTCGCAGAGCTCGCAATGCAGCAGATCGGCAAGCTCGAGCACAGCGACCTTCACTCAACGACGATGCTCTCATCGGTCGACCTCAACATGCTCCACAAGCTGGGCATTGAGGTTACATGCGAGCCCGTTTACCAGACAAAGAAGCTCTATCACAAGTAATTTCCTTTTAGATCAATATTGCAGCGCCCCGGGGCCGTTCAAGGCTCCGGGGTTTTCTTTTTGGGGCGGCGTGGGGCGGTTTCGGTTTGGTGTGGGTTGGCGGCCCGGGGTAGTTTTCGGCGGCAAAAGGGCGCGGTACCGACAAAAACCTTTAAAGGAGCGCTTTTTGTCGGTATTTTTTGGTGCTTAGAGCTCTGTTTCAAGCTCGGATTACCGACAAAAAGCCATTAATCCCCGATTCTTGTCGGTAGTTTGCCGCTTTATAAGGTTGTTTTGAACCGAAAACTACCGACAATATCAGCCAAAAATGCACTTCTTGTCGGTAGTCTGTTTAGAACCTACAGATTGGATTTGCAGTTTTGCATTCTTCATCTGTAGGTCCTCCTTTTTGGCGCACGCGAAGCAAAGGCAGACTATAGGACAGACCCGCAAAAAACCTGTTGACAAGCGGACGGCGGAGTATCATAATTTGATTGGTCAAAGATAGTCAAAGTCAAAATCAAATAACATCAAACAAACGCACAAAGGGCGCGGAAAAGGTTCGGAAGGAGGCATTTCATGGCAAGACTCGTTGATGTCATAGAGCAGATGATCAAGAACATGATCGAAGAGAATGACGGCCAGGCTGTCATCAGCCGCAGCCAGCTTGCCGAGCAGGCGAACTGTGTGCCTTCGCAGATAACGTATGTACTGTCGACCAGGTTTTCGAGCGGCAACGGCTATATAGTCGAGAGCAGAAGAGGCGGTGGCGGACAGATAACAATCACCAGGGTCAGCCATGCGGGCCCCGAGCATTATCTGCAGGCAATCGTGGATGCGGTCGGTGACGATCTTTCACAGCAGCAGGCAAGGACGCTGCTGACAAATGCGGTATCCGTCGGCGCGATCACCCCGAAGGAGGGGACGGCGATCATGGCGGCGGTATCTGACAGGGCCCTTGCAAAAGTTGATTCGGATATAAGGGCAGTCCTGAGAGCGGATATTTTCAGGAACGCGCTGCTCGGACTGATGATCGCGGAATAGAATTCAGATATAAAGGAGAAAAAGTATGAGATGCGCGAGATGCGGAGTTGAACTCACCAACAAGATAATCAAGATCAATGACGTCCCGTACTGCGAGAACTGCGCGAGGATCATGGGATACGGCAAATTTTTGAGGAGCCCTGAGGAGATGCTGGGTTCGGCTTTTTCGCCGTTCGATGAGATCGCGAGCACCATCATGCAGATGAATGAACTCGATTTCGGAAACAGCGCGCTGTCCTGCCCAAAGTGCGGCATGACGCTCAGGGATTTCGAGAAGAGAGGCCGTCTCGGCTGCATCGAGTGCTACAACACTTTTAACGATTACATCGTAAAGGAGATGTTCAAGCAGCAGGGCGAGAGCACCTACGGCGGAAGGCTTCCCGGCCAGAGCGCGGAGATGAAGAACATAAAGACTGATGCGCTTCCCGAAGCGAAAAAGGAAGAGACATCCGAAGCCAAAGCTGAGCCTGAGGCTAAAGAGAACAGCGAAGTTAAAGAACCCGCGAATGCAGCGGAGAGCGGGAGCGTAAGCAGCGCCGATATGCTCGAAAAGCTTGCCAAAGCAGACCTCGGCATGCTCAGTGACGAGGAGCTCAAGAACGGTATAAAGCTTGCTGCGGAGAACGAAGATTATGTCCTTGCGTCAAAGCTCAGGGATGAACTTAAGGGAAGAAACGGAGGAAACTGAAATGAAGATGTGGTATGAGACAGAAGGCCGCGACGAAGATGTCGTCATGTCAACAAAGGCCTGCCTGGTACGTAACGTCAAGGGATACAATTTTCCTTCGAAAATGGACGACAAGGACTGCAAGAGCCTGCTTGCCGCAGTCGATGGCGCGATAGACAAAAATGTATTCTCGGGCGGAGCAGCGACTGACATCGTAACGAGCGGAGATGCCGCTACACTTATGCTGGCGCAGATCTCCGGGCGCGACGGTTCTCTCCTTCACGCACCCGACAAGAAGGCGATCTACTACAGCGAGGATTACAGCTTAAGTGTCGCGGTCGGCAACACCGAGCACCTGACGATCAAGGCACAGGCGCCCGGTCACGATATCGGTGTTTATAAGAAAGCCGAGAGCGTGGCGGTAGACCTCGAGAAAAAGCTTGATATCGCATACTCAGAGAAGTACGGATTCCTTACCTCAAGCGTCAAGATGACGGGTACGGGCCTGCGCATACTCTACACGGTTGCCATTCCGGCGATTGCAAAGACTGAAGGCGGAATCGCGGCGCTCAGACAGAGAGTCGGCCAGTACGAATGGAACATCTATCCTTTTGCAGAGCAGGGCGAACTCAATGAGTCGAGCGTTTACATCATCGCGAGCGTCAGCACGCTCGGCGTATCCGAAGAAGAACTCCTTGAAAGAGGCGAGATGCTGATCTCGGACATCATCAAGGCTGAGAGAGCATGCCGCGAGCAGTTCGCAACAAAGAAGAAGACACAGATGAAGGATCTTTACGGAAGGGCTTACGGCCTGATGAGATTCGCGACGCTCATGTCACGCAGGGAGGTCATGGAGTCGATCTGCTGGCTGAGACTTTACAGAGATTACGACGATTCCCACGAATTCGAGTGCACATGGAAGATGCTCAACACGATCACGCAGGAAGTCTGCTGGGAGCAGCAGCGCAGGAACGAGATCAACACGCAGACTTCGCAGAAGCGCAGGGCTGACAGGATCAAGAAGATTTTGAAGGGAGATGATTGATATGAGGATATCCGAAGATACGGCTAAAGTACTTGCATATTCACAGCTTTTGGCAGATGAAAGGCATACGTCGCTGATCAGGGACACCATCATTTTCGCGGCGATCTGCATTACCGATTCACCTGCGAAAGAGACTATCGAAGAGAACGTTTCAAACGTAAATGCGATTCTCGAAAAGCTCGGCATCAGCGGCGATTACGAGTTGGACGATGAGTCAGTGAAAGCTCTGGCAGACAAGGCTTTCTCGAATCTGAGGATCGATGTGAGAAGGGTTTTCGCGAATGCTGCCGAGCTGTCACGAAGGACAGGCGGAAGAGGCGCTGTCGGCCCCGAGCATATCCTGTTCGTCATCCTTTCGAGGAAGGTCAGCAACCACGTTGAAATTTTCGAGGCGCTCGAATATGCGGGAGCAGACTTTGAAGGTCTGCGCAATTCTCTCGTCAACACCTTCAACGATAACATGGGTCCGTCTGACGATTCAGATGATTCCGACGAGCCGTTAGACGGCGCGGGCGACTCCGATGAGGAGCGCGACAGAAGAAGGCCGGCTCCCGAGAGAAAGAACAGGGGCGGCAAGGGCGGCCACAAGACGCTCGAGAAGTTTGGCAAGAACCTTACGCAGCTGGCAAAGGACGGCAAGATCGATCCGGTCATCGGACGTGAAGAAGAGATCAACCGCGTCATGCAGATCCTTATCCGCCGCACGAAAAACAATCCCTGCCTCGTAGGCGATCCGGGTGTAGGTAAGACCGCTATCGCTGAGGGTCTGGCTCTCAAGATCGCAAACGATGACGTGCCTGACATCATAAAAGGCAAGGTCGTTTACAGCATGGAGATCGGCTCCATGGTCGCAGGCTCCAAGTACAGGGGTGATTTCGAAGAGAGGATCAAGAACATGCTCGATGAGGCTGTGTCCGATCCTAACGTCATTCTGTTCATCGACGAGATCCATACTCTCGTCGGCGCGGGCGAAAGCTCAGGCGGCGGTTCGATGGATGCTGCAAACCTGATGAAGCCGCTGCTTACAAAGAACGAGCTCCAGGTCATCGGCGCAACGACTTTAGATGAATACACGAAGTTCATCGAAAAGGACCACGCTCTTGAGAGAAGATTCCAGAAGGTCATGGTCGAAGAGCCTTCGATCCCTGACGCCATCGCCATCATGAAGGGTCTGCGCCCGAAGTATGAAGACCACCATAAGGTCCACATTCCCGATGATGTTCTCGAGCAGTCCGTTCTCCTGTCTTCACGCTATGTATCAGACAGGTTCCTGCCGGACAAGGCTATCGACTTAGTAGACGAGGCTGCGGCTTCAAAGCGTCTGAACTATGCCGATTCAAAGGCACAGAAGGAGATAGAGGACAAGATCGCAGAGCTCGAAAAGGCCAAGAAAGCTGCATCCGACGCGATGGAGTTTGAGGCTGCACAGCAGTACAAGGAGCAGGAGGAAGCCGAGAAGGCCCGTCTTGCAAGGCTGAAGTCGAAGTCCGAACCTGACAAGAACGGTTTTACCGGAACCCTTACTGTCGACGATATCGCAGATGTTCTTGCCAAGTGGACGGGAATCCCGGTCAAGAAGATCACCGAGAGCGATGCGGACAAGTTAAAGAACCTCGAATCAGAACTCCAGAAGAGAGTCATCGGCCAGGATGAAGCTGTTACCGCGATCTCCAAGGCTATCCGCCGCGGAAGGCTCGGTCTCAAAGATGACAAGAAGCCTTCGGGAACCTTCATTTTCCTGGGTACCACCGGTGTCGGTAAGACCGAGCTCGCAAAGGCTCTCGCCGAGGTCATGTTCGGTAATGAGAACGCTCTTATCAGGATCGATATGTCCGAATATATGGAAAAGCACGATGTATCAAGACTCATCGGTGCGCCTCCGGGATATGTCGGATACGATGAGGGCGGCCAGCTGACCGAGGCTGTCAGAAGACATCCGTATTCAGTAGTTCTTTTCGATGAGATCGAGAAGGCACACCCCGAGATCTTCAACACGATGCTCCAGGTGCTTGACGACGGACGTCTGACGGACGGTCACGGAAGAGTCGTTGACTTCAAGAACACGATAATCATCATGACATCCAACATCGGCGCGAGGATGCTGACAGGCGGTGAAGGCCGCAAGATCGGTTTCTCGATGGCTGACGAGAAGGATACGGACGAGCTCTCGAGAGAAGGCCTCTACGGCGGCAAGTCCTACGACGAAGCCAAAAAGCTCGTCATCGATGAACTCAAGAAATCGTTCTCACCCGAGT
>JAEEGJ010008927.1_pt1 | contig 27290 bp, 18 predicted proteins | sample 8958761 | NCBI WGS metagenome assembly JAEEGJ01 (sample SAMN16246546, study PRJNA631951) | gut metagenome | biome: gut microbiome; feature: rumen; material: RS-attached | host: Bos | place: Iran: Karaj | collected 2018-10 | reverse complement strand
GCTTATATCCGGTAGTTTAAGAAATTAAAACGGTTCGTCTTCAATTACCCAAGTACATATATAATATATACTCGCTTCTTGTACTACTTCTTTCTCTGTCTATGTAAGTCTTTCAAAGAACTCGTTTGGGATTGCTTTATCAGGACATTTCCTGAAAGCGGGTGCAAAGGTACGACTATTTTCCGAATCGCCAAAACTTTTCCGACTTTTTTTTCGTTTTTCATAAAAAAAAGTTTCGGAACTTGATTTACATCAATTCCCGAAACTCCTATACCTTATTATATAATATAGACTCTGCTAATTACTCATTGTCAGGAGCCTGACCAATGAGGTCCATGAACTCATCGAGTTTCGGAGTTATGATAATCTGAGTACGACGATTACGCTGCTTACCCAATTCAGTGGTATTGGGCTGGAGTGGGTTATACTCACCGCGACCACCTGCAGTCAGACGCTTCGGGTCTACACCATAGTCGTTCTGCAAAGCCTGAACAACACTGGAAGCACGCAGGCATGAGAGGTCCCAATTATTGCGAATATTCTCACGTTTGATAGGCACATCGTCGGTATTTCCCTCGATGAGTACATCGTAGTCTTTGTAGTCCTTGATAATCTTGGCGATCTTCGACAAGGTCTCAGCGGCACGATCATTGATCTCATAAGAACCACTCTTATAGAGCATGTTGTCAGCCAACGAGATATAGACGACACCCTTCAGCACCTGTACGTCGACCTCCTTCAGCTCTTCCTTCGAAAGCGAACGAGTCAGGTTGTTGGTAAGAACCATGTTTAGCGAGTCGCTCTTAGACTTTACCTCCACCAGATGGCGGATGTATTGGTTCGACTCATTAATCTGGTCTACTAGCTTCTCTATACTAACATTGTTCTGACTTGCATTAGAAAGGCTCTGCTCCAGAGAGTTCTGTAGAGTTGCATTCTGCTTGCGCAACTCAGCAATCTGCTCTTCAAGACTGGTCACACGCGTATTCGATGCGGCCAATTGTTCCTTGGTATTCTGATAGTTGGTCTGTAAAGCCTTATTCTCTTCCTGGCAAGCCACCAGATCCTTCTTGGAGGCGCAACTGGTCATCAGCAGAACTGCTGCCAACGACATCATAAAAATACATTTCTTCATATTCAATAATCAATTAAATAAACATTTTTCGGGTGCAAAGTTAATGATAAGACGCACATTTCACACAAAAGATGCATCGATTTAGATTATTTTAAGTACCTTTGCACCAAAATTAAAAATAAATAAGGTATATAGGATATGATTCTCTTTTTCAAGACCCCCCAGAAGTCTGTGATTGCTACTGCAGCAGATCACATGCTCAACGAACAAGAAGTAAAGGAACTGTGCTGGCTGTATGGCGATGCAGAACTGCTGACTGGCGAGACGCTCGAAGGCTATTTTGTGGGTCCGCGCCGTGAAATGGTGACTCCATGGTCGACAAATGCTGTTGAAATTACACAGAACATGGGTCTCAGCGGCATCAGTCGTATTGAAGAGTATTTTGCCGTAGACAGCAAGGATGCTGAACACGACGAGATGCTGCAGCGCATGTACGATGGTCTGAATCAGGATATCTTTACGATTAACATCAAACCTGAGTCCATTAAGTATGTGGACAACCTAGAGGAATATAACGAGCAGGAAGGTCTTGCTCTGAGTCCTGAGGAGATTGAGTATCTCCATGGACTGGAGAAACAGAATGGTCGTCCGCTGACGGACTCAGAGATTTTCGGCTTTGCACAGATCAACTCTGAACACTGCCGTCATAAGATTTTCGGCGGTACATTTATCATTGATGGCAAGGAGATGGAGTCAAGCCTCTTCGCGATGATCAAGAAGACCACGCAGGAGAACCCCAACAAGATTCTGTCTGCCTATAAGGATAACGTTGCTTTTGCACAAGGTCCTGTTGTTGAACAATTCGCTCCGAAAGACCAGTCGACAAGCGATTATTTCCAGGTAAAAGATATAGAGAGTGTTATCTCGCTGAAAGCTGAGACACATAACTTCCCAACAACCGTAGAGCCATTCAACGGTGCTGCTACAGGTACTGGTGGTGAGATTCGCGACCGTATGGGTGGCGGCGTAGGTTCTTGGCCTATCGCTGGTACAGCTGTCTATATGACGGCTTATCCTCGTCTGCACGATGATAACGATGTAGCTCGCGACTGGGAGGACATTCTGCCCGTGCGCCAGTGGTTGTATCAGACGCCTCAGCAGATTCTGACCAAGGCTTCTAACGGTGCTTCTGACTTCGGTAACAAGTTCGGCCAGCCACTGATTTGTGGTTCTGTACTCACCTTCGAGCATCAGGAGGGCAAAGAGAAGTACGCTTACGATAAGGTGATCATGCTGGCTGGTGGTGTTGGTTATGGTACCAAGCGTGACTGCTTGAAGAAGGAACCTCAGAAGGGCAACAAAGTAGTTGTGGTAGGTGGTGATAACTATCGCATCGGTCTTGGTGGCGGTTCTGTATCATCAGTTGATACAGGTCGTTATAGCAATGGTATCGAGTTGAACGCCGTACAGCGTGCCAACCCTGAGATGCAGAAGCGTGCATACAACTTGGTTCGTGCCCTCTGTGAGGAGGATGTGAACCCCGTTGTCTCTATCCACGACCACGGATCAGCCGGTCACTTGAACTGCTTGTCAGAGCTTGTTGAGGAGTGCGGTGGTGAGATTGATATGACCAAGCTGCCTATCGGTGACAAAACGCTGAGCTCTAAGGAGATTATCGCCAACGAGAGTCAGGAACGTATGGGCTTGCTCATTGACGAGAAGCATATTGAACATGTACGTAAGATTGCTGAGCGCGAGCGTGCTCCATTGTATGTGGTTGGTGAGACTACCGGTGATGCCCACTTCTCGTTCAAGCAGGGTGATGGTGTGAAGCCTTTCGACCTCGATGTGGCTCAGATGTTCGGTCACTCACCGAAGACCATCATGCGTGACAATACCGTGGAACGTCATTATGAGAATGTAACCTACACACAGGATAAAATTGACGAATACCTCGAGCGCGTGCTTCAGTTGGAGGCTGTGGCTTGTAAGGACTGGTTGACCAACAAGGTAGACCGCTCTGTGACAGGTAAGATCGCCCGTCAGCAATGCCAGGGCGAGATCCAGTTGCCATTGAGCGACTGTGGTGTCGTTGCCCTCGACTATCGTGGCAAGAAGGGTATTGCAACCGCCATCGGCCATGCCCCTCAAGCAGGTCTTGCTAATCCTGCTGCTGGAAGTGTACTCTCTGTTGCCGAGGCTTTGACTAACATTGTTTGGGCTCCTATGGCAGAGGGAATGGATAGTATCTCTTTGAGTGCAAACTGGATGTGGCCTTGTCGCTCTCAGGAGGGTGAGGATGCCCGTCTGTATGAGGGTGTTAAGGCGCTCTCAGATTTCTGCTGCGACCTGCATATCAACGTGCCTACTGGTAAGGACTCGCTTTCACTCTCTCAGCAGTATCCTAACGGCGAGAAGATTATCTCTCCGGGAACAGTGATTGTATCAGCTGGTGGTGAGGTTTCAGATATCAAGAAAGTGGTATCACCCGTCTTGGTAAATAATAAGAACGCATCTATCTACCACATTGACTTCTCATTCGACGAGCAGCGTCTTGGTGGTTCTGCCTTCGCCCAGAGCTTAGGCAAGGTGGGTGACGATGTTCCAACTGTTAAGAATCCTGAGTACTTTGCTGATGCCTTCATGGCGATCCAGCAGATGATCGAGAAGGGCTGGATTATGGCAGGTCACGACATCTCTGCAGGTGGTCTCATCACCACCCTGCTCGAGATGTGCTTCGCCAACACCAAGGGTGGTATGCACATCAACCTGCACGATATCTGCAAGGATGGCGACATCGTCAAGACCCTGTTCGCTGAGAACCCGGGGGTGGTTATCGAGGTGAGCGACGAACACAAGCAGGAGTTCAAAGACTTCATGGAGGAACAAGGCGTTGGCTTTGCTAAGATTGGTTATCCAGTACCAGACAGCCGCAGCATTGTAGTTAAGGCAGACGATGATGAAATGAGCTTCGATATTGATGCTCTCCGTGATACATGGTATAAGACTTCTTACCTTCTCGATCGTAAGCAGAGCTTCAACGGCAAGGCTAAGGAGCGCTTTGAGAACTACAAGAAACAGCCTCTGGAGATGAAATTTAACAAGGACTTCACGGGTAAACTGGCACAATATGGCATCTCTGCCGACCGTCGTGAGGCATCTGGCATCAAGGCTGCTATCATCCGTGAGAAGGGTACCAATGGTGAGCGCGAGATGGCTTACTGCCTCTATCTCGCAGGCTTCGATGTGAAGGATGTCATGATGACTGACCTGATCAGTGGTCGCGAGACCCTCGAGGACATCAATATGATCGTGTTCTGCGGTGGTTTCTCTAACTCCGACGTACTTGGTTCTGCCAAGGGCTGGGCTGGTGCCTTCCTCTTCAACCCCAAGGCAAAGGAGGCCCTCGATAAGTTCTATGCCCGTAAGGACACCCTCTCGCTGGGTATCTGTAACGGTTGTCAGTTAATGGTAGAGCTTGGTCTCACAGGTGCTAAGGGGGCTAAGATGCTGCACAACAATTCTCACAAGTTCGAGAGTGAGTTCATCACCTTGAGCATTCCTCAGAACAACTCTGTGATGTTCGGTTCACTGAGCGGCAACAAGCTCGGCCTGTGGGTGGCTCACGGAGAGGGTAAGTTCTCGCTGCCTGAGGCAGAGAGCACATACAACGTGATTGCCAAGTACAACTATGCCGGCTACCCTGCTAACCCTAACGGCTCAGATTATAACGTAGCAGGTATCTGCTCAGAGGACGACCGTCATCTCTGCATGATGCCTCACCTGGAGCGTGCTATCTTCCCCTGGCAGAACGCTTGGTATCCTGCCAACCGTCGTCAGGACGAGGTGACACCTTGGATTGAAGCCTTCGTCAATGCAAGAAAGTGGGTTGAAGCACAGAAGTAATGAATATTTACTGGGAATCGTTCAAAACCTTCTTTAAGATTGGCATATTCACCCTTGGGGGCGGATATGCCATGATTCCACTTATCGAAGAGGAAGTGGTCAACAAGCATCGATGGGTCGGAAAGGACGAGATGCTCGACCTGATAGCCATTGCGCAGAGTTGCCCTGGTGTCTTCGCCATCAACATCGCCATCTTTATCGGCTATAGGTTGAAAAAGGAACGTGGAGCTATTGTCACCACCTTGGGAACGGCATTGCCTTCGTTTCTGATCATCCTCCTAATAGCCTTGTTCTTCCAGCAATTCAAGGAGAATCACATTGTCGAAGCGATGTTCCGAGGCATCCGTCCTGCCGTTGTAGCATTGATAGCCGTTCCTACTTTCAATATGGCCAAACGTGCGGAACTGAATAAGTTTACCATCTGGATTCCCATTGTGTCAGCACTTGCCATTTGGTTGTTGGGCGTGAGTCCTATTTGGGTGATTATTGTTGCTGGCATCGGAGGTTTCGTGTGGGGGAAGATAGGAAATAATAAGAAATAATGGGATAGGGTATGATATATATTAATCTGTTTATTACCTTCTTTAAGATAGGTCTCTTTGGTTTCGGCGGAGGCTATGGCATGCTGTCGCTCATCCAGCACGAAACAGTAGAGCGCTGGCACTGGCTTAGCAGCAGTGACTTTACGGATATCGTCGCCATCTCACAGATGACGCCTGGACCTATCGGCATCAACTCCGCCACCTACTGCGGCTACACGGCCTGCATCAATGCCGGTTTCTCCATGCCCATGTCTGTCCTTGGCTCTGCCACTGCTACCTTTGCACTAGTACTGCCCTCGCTGATTCTGATGATACTCATTAGCAAGATGTTCATGAAGTACATGCACACCCGTACCGTTACCTCTGTTTTTCAAGGGTTACGACCTGCGGTGGTAGGACTATTAGCCGCTGCCACCTTATTATTATGTACACGTGAGAACTTCAGTATGCCGAAAGAGAACCTATGGCAGTTCTGCATCAGCTGCTTCCTGTTCGCTTCAGCCTTCTACGGAGTCAAAGTTCTGAAAATCAATGCCATTCGCATGATTATCTACTGCGCCATAGCAGGACTCGTACTCTTCTACTGATTACTTGTGCTTGTTGTAATAGTCAACGGCACGACGAACGTTTTCCTGAATAGACTTCGACGTAAATGTAGCACCCGTAACTGCATCGACATCCTGCACTGTTCCTTTCTTCACATTGACGCCCTCATACTTAGGAAGCATATTCTTCTTCACCTTGGCAACATACTTCGGACCATCTTGGGTCTTCAAAGCCTCAACCTTTACAATCTTTCCTTTTTTAATATACACCTCTACAGGCGTAGGACCAGCATAGCCCTCTACGTCTTGAGCCAGCGTTGTTGTATTAACAACATACGTACCGTCTTTTTCCTTACGCATCACGTCCTGTGCTTGGACTGTGACAAAAGCCGTCAAAAGCCAAACGGCTATCAATACCTTTTTTACCATTCTATAATAACCAATAATTTATACCTTATTATATTAATAATTGCCCAAAGCGCTAATGCTCTGTGGCATCCAAACCTCCATCAGACCAGGACCGCGGTGGTTCCATGCATAGTAGGGAATCATCGTCAGACAAACAGGGGTCACATGGGCTGAGCCTTCCTGGTCGATGCTGACAGCCTCACCATCCACCTCAATAGCCTTGACGCTAAAGTTGACATCACGATTACCCTTGATATCACGGTCGACAACAGAGAAACGAGGTTGACGAGGCATCAAGAAATCGAAGATGTTAAAGTCCTTGTTGTCAGCACCCTCGGCACAATATACCAACGGACCACGCTCGACAGCGATACGGCCACGATCATCGGCAACACGGTGCGAAGCCTTGACAGTACGTACGGGCATATCGAAGTGGATGGTCACCACGTCACCCTTCTTCCACGTGCGGTTGACGGTCAGATAGCCGTTTTCCAACTGGCCATTAACCTGCTGACCATTGACCTTGACGCTATAATTGCCTAAGACATCATCAGCGAAACGGTAGAGATCACTGGGAACTGGCGAACGGTCTACCCAACCAGGAATACGGATCATCATAGCAAACTGTTTGACCTGATTTTTTTGGACACGAATGGTGATATCGCCATCCCACGGATAGTTGGTTTCCTGCTGCAGCACGACATCCTTGCCCTCCACCTGCATCGTAGCAGTATTGCCTGCAAAGAGGTTGACATAGAGGTTACGATCCTTGACAGCGTACATATAGCCAGGGAACGACGGGATGAAGCGACAGAGGTTCGATGGACAGCAGGCACAGCCAAACCACGGCTGACGCTCCACGGTGCCATCGGCATTGAACTTATACTTGCCGTCTGATGACAATGGATTGGGATAGAAGAAGCGGCCACCGTCGACACTCATACCACTGATGACGCCGTTGTAAAGTGTACGCTCCATGCAGTCGATGTACTTGGCATCGCCATGTAACAGGAACATACGATGGAACAGGTAGACCATCGAGATGGCAGCACACGTCTCGTTATAAGAAGTGAGGTTTGGCAGTTCATAGTCTGCACCAAAGGCCTCGCCCTGATGACGGGCACCTACACCACCAGTGATATAATATTTCTTCGAGACGATATTGTCATAGATGGCATCGATGGCCTTCAAATAGTCCTGATCTCCTGTCAGTGCAGCCACATCAGCCATTCCGGCATACATATAACCAGCGCGGACGGCATGTCCCCATGCCTCTGTCTGATCAACCACAGGCTTATCGCTCTGCGAATAGATATCGTGACGCTGCGTCTTGCCACGATAGTCGAGCAGGAACTTAGCCTCGTCCAGATACTTCTGTTCACCCGTCAGCACATACAGACGGGCCAGCGCCATCTCAGCAATCTGGTGGCCAGGTGTCACACAGGCCTGTCCAGGATTGGGCCCCACTTCGCGGATGACGCAGTCGGCATAACGCTTGGCGATGTTTAGAAACTTGTCGCTTCCCGTAGCCTGATAGTGGGCACAGGCAGCATCCACCATGTGGCCGAGATTGTAGAGCTCATGGCTTAGGATCTCCTCCACCTCCCAACGTTGCTTACCAGACCACTGGTGCGGATGCCCAGGATTGATAGTACGAGCCGTATACAGGTAGCCATCCGGTTCCTGTGCAGCCCCTACGATGTCGAGCACGGAGTCGATGTAGGCCTGTAGCTTCTTGTCAGGATAGGTCTGGAGCACATAGCTGGCACCCTCTATGGTTTTGTAGACATCGGTATCGTCAAACGAAAAGCCCATAAACTTCGAGACATCCCACTTGGGAGTCTTCAGTCCCTCGTGGCCAGGATGCTGCAGAGTATAGGCTGCCATGTTGAAGTTTTCGTAGCGGTGTTCGCTCTCACACTTCGAAAAAGCCAGAGGGATGGTCACCTCTCGGGCAGCACGGATGCGTTCCCCCCAGAAAGTTCCTGGAGTCACCTTGACAGCAGTAAAGGGTACTTGACTGATGGGATAGCCATTACTACGCGTCACTTCCTTCTTTGCCTGGATAGCCAAGCAGAGCATGACACTCAGCAGAATCAATGAAATTCGTCTCATGTTATTTACTATATTTTCGTTTTAAGACCGCAAAGGTAGTCATTTAGTTACAAACGACAAAACTTTTCGTCTTAATAAAAAATAAAGCACCCGATATGTACAAGCGTTTTACTCTCTTTTTCTTTCTGCTGATGGCTACGCTGGTGACCTCAGCACAACAAAAAGTGTATATCTCCACCTCGTTCCACGAACCCGCTACCGATGGTCTTCGTTTCATCTATAGTCATGATGGTTGGACGTGGCAGGCAATAGACGGCATTTGGCTTCGCCCTGAGGTGGGCAAGCAGCGTGTCATGCGTGACCCCAGCATCATCCGTACACCTAATGGTATGTTCCATCTGGTATGGACCAGCAGCTGGCGAGGCGATCGTGGCTTTGGCTATGCCTGTTCTAAGGACTTGGTACACTGGAGTGAACAACGTTTCATCGAGGTGATGCCTGACACCACCACAGTGAATGTTTGGGCACCAGAACTATTCTGGGACGATGTCAAGCAGCAGGCCGTCATCGTCTGGGCATCGTGCATTCCAGGTAAATTCCCTGATGGTCAGGAGGATCATAAAAACAATCACCGCCTCTACTATACCACCACGAAGGACTTCAAGACCTTTGCCCCCACGAAGCTGATGATAGACCCTGGGTTCTCGTGTATCGACGCCACAATGGTGAAGCGCGGCAAGAATGATTATGTGATGGTGCTGAAGGACAACACCCGTCCTGAGCGCGACATCAAGGTAGCCTATGCCAAGTCACCTTACGGCCCGTGGAGCAAGGCTTCGGAGCCGTTTACAGGCAAGATGATGGAGGGGCCGACGACAGCGAAGGTTATACGCAAGGTAGATAAGAAGATAGAAGATGGATGGCTGATTTACTATGACCGTTATCGACTCAAAGACTTCGGTGCCCACTTCACAAAGGATTTTGTGACTTTCGAGGACGTCAGCAACAAGACGACCGTTCCTGCTCTGCACAAGCACGGCACCATCTTCGAGGCTGATGAGACCATTCTGCAAGGACTGTTGAATGCCAAGAAGATTCACTATACAGGCAAGACGCTGAGCAATCCCAACCGCCACGATGGAGGGCTGAGTCCTGTAGTGGGTGTGCATAACATCCAGATACTGCGCGCCAATCGCGAGCATCCGTCAGAGGCCAATGGCAATGGCTGGACGTATAACCACCAGCCCATGATGGCCTATTGGAATCATCAGTTCTATGTGCATTATCTCTGCGATCCTTCCGACGAGCATGTACCGCCTTCTCATACCATGTACCAGACCTCAACGGATGGCTATTTGTGGAGCACGCCGCAGATGCTCTTCCCTGACTTGCAGGTGCCCGAGGGCTTTACCAAGCCCAATCGTAAAGATGTTGCCCATAACCTCATTGCCATCATGCACCAGCGTGTGGGATGGTACACCAGCAAGAGCGGACAGCTCTTCGCCATCGGCAACTACGGTGTAGCCTTCGACAAGAAGGATGACCCCAACGATGGCAATGGCATTGGTCGTGTCATTCGTGAAATAAAAAAGGACGGCACGCTGGGGCCGATATACTTTATCTATTATAATGGAAACTACGGAAAAGGGGTGAAGAGCGGAAGCTATAAGACTGCTTTTCCCTACTACACCAAGGCTCCGAAGGATGTCAGGAGTGCCTGCGAAGAAATCCTCGTCAATCCCCGCTACCGCATGCAATGGGTAGAGGAGGCAGACCGTAACGACCCGCTCATTCCTTTGCACAAAGAATACAAAGCCTATTGCGACTATACCCTGCCCGACGGACAGATTGCGTCACTGTGGAAGCACGCTCTCACCTCGACCTCCGCTGACGGAGGCCTGACATGGGCTCAACCCGTGGAACGTGCCAAGGGTTTTGTGAACAGCAATGCGAAAATTTGGGGACAGCGTCTTAGCGATGGCACCTATGCCACTATCTACAATCCTTCTGAATACCGTTGGCCACTGGCTATTTCCTTGAGTAAGGATGGCTATGAGTATACCACGCTAAATCTGGTTCAGGGCGAAGTGCCCCCAATGCGCTATGGTGGCAACTACAAGAGCTATGGTCCTCAGTATGTAAGAGGCATTCAAGAGGGCAATGGCACACCTGCTGATGGCGATTTATGGGTAACCTACTCAATGAACAAGGAAGATATGTGGGTGGCGCATATCCCCGTGCCCGTCCAGACGGAAGCCCACCAGCATGCTGATGGTAAGGAGTTTGGTGTCAGCAAACTGGCCAAGCTCACAAACTGGAATATCTATTCACCCGTCTATGCCCCCGTATCGCTGAGCGACGGCTGGCTGACGCTCTCTGACAGTGACCCCTTCGACTATGCCCGCGTCGAGCGTAAGATTCCTGCTTCGAAAGAACTGAAGGTAGTCTTCGACCTGCGTGCCTCGCAAAACGACAAAGGTCTGTTGCAGATAGAGTTCCTCGACGAGCACGGTACTGCCTGCTCACGTATCGAGCTCACCAACGAAGGCGTTATGCGCTGTAAGGGAGGTGCGCGCTATGGCGGCTTGGGCAAATACGAGCCCAACACCACGTATCATATCGAGGCGATCTTAAGCGTCTCGAGGCGGATGATAGAGGTATATATCAACGGCAAGAAGGCAGGTCAGCGCATGTTCTTTGCACCTGTCGAGAGCATCGAGCGCGTCATGTTCCGCACAGGTTCAGAGCGCCGATTCCCTGATATTGACACCCCTGCCGATTGGGATGGCACCCTCGACAATGCTGGCGACAAAGCCCCCACAGCGACTTTCGCCATTGCCAATGTTTGTACTGTGCCCGTTGGTTCTCCTTCGGGCACTGCCGCTTTCCTCCACTACGACGACTACAAGCACTACGTTGACTACTTCAACACGATGGAGGATGAATCCATCGTGCAGGCCATTCCCAACAGCAAGGCATGGGAGTGGATGACGCAGAACGTGCCCCTGTTCGACTGTCCCAACAAGGACTTTGAGGAGATGTGGTACTATCGCTGGTGGACACTTAGAAAACACATCGAACTGACGCCTGTGGGTTATGCGATGACGGAGTTCCTCGTCAACCGCAATTATGCAGACCAGTGGAAGCTCATCTCTTCTGGCGTAGGTCATCACATCCACGAGAGCCGTTGGCTGCGCGACACCACCTACCTCGACCAGATCGTCAACACTTGGTATCATGGTAACGACGGTCAACCCATGAAGAAGCTCGTCAATTACTCCTCATGGATAGCCCATTCGCTGTGGCAACGCCATCTGGTAGATGGTAGGAAGCAGTGGTATGTCGATATGTTGCCCTCTCTGGAGTGGGAGTATAACGAGTGGGAAACGACGCACACTCGTGAAGGTGGCCTCTATTGGCAGGCCGACGTGCAGGACGCGATGGAGGAGACCATCAGCGGTGGACGCAAGAAGAAATACCTGCGCCCCTCCATCAATGCCTACATGTACGGCAACGCAATGGCTATCGGCAATATTAGTGCGCTTGGCGGTTTACCCGCCAAGGCTCAGGTTTACTTCGCCAAAGCCAACGACCTGAAGGAAAAGGCCCACGCCAAGCTTTGGAATGAAGACCACCAGTTCTTCGAGACCCACCGCATCGACTCCAGCGCCAATGTCCGCGAAGCCATCGGCTTCATGCCTTGGTACACCCACATGGCCAAGGACGACCCCAAGTACAGTGTCGCCTGGCTTCAGGCTGCTGACGAGCAAGGCTTCTCGGCTCCCTATGGTCTGACCACTGCCGAGCGTCGCCATCCGCAGTTCCGTACCCACGGTGTCGGCAAGTGCGAATGGGACGGAGCCATCTGGCCCTTTGCTACCAGTCAGACGCTGACGGCTATGGCCAATTTCGCCAACGATTATTTGGGTGATAGGTGTTTGGTGATAGGTGATGGATATAACCAACACCCAACATCCAACACCCAACACCTTAAAATGGATTCCCTCTTCTTCGCTGAAATGGAGAAATACATGCAGAGCCAGCACATGCGAGGCAAGCCCTACATTGGCGAATATCTCGATGAAACCACAGGTTATTGGCTGAAAGGTGATCAGGAGCGCAGTCGATATTACAACCACTCTACGTGGAACGACCTGATGATTACAGGCCTCTGTGGTCTCCGTCCCCGTCAGGACAATACGATTGAAGTCAACCCGTTGCTGCCTGCTGGCAAATGGGATTATTTTTGCCTCGACAACGTGCTGTATCATGGTCACAACCTCACCATCCTCTGGGACAAGGACGGTTCGCGCTATCATGCTGGCAAGGGTCTGCGCGTCTATATCAACGGCCAACTGAAGGGCCAGCGCGACACTATCGGTCGCCTGCTTATCCCGAACGCTTTGTAATCCTTCAGTAATTATCCAAAATCCGCTGCAACCGCTCACGTCTACGCTGTTTCTTGGACTTACGGTCAGGGATTATCTTGTGGAGCAGATAGCCTAACAGGCTGAAGGGATTGACGCCAACGGTCATAGCTCCACCCACCTGGCTCTTTCGTTGCTCTTCCAACCAATGGCTCTGATGGGCCAGTTGCATCTCTGTCCGCAATTTAGGTGTCATAATGTTAATGGAGACTGGTGGATGTTTGGGTTCCATCTTCGTGGGGTCGTCGACGGGTATGGATGGTGCTATCGGACCAATGCCCAGCGTATCGTGCTGCTCTGGGCGGAGCGGTTCGTTGCGCAACCATTCTTCATAGTCGTTCGTTGTGGAGTCAGGCATCTGTATCCGTTTCCTGTTCTCATCAACCTGTGCCCTGACTACAATAGCCAAGGTGAGTAACGAGAGCATGATGATGCAACGCCTATAATCCATGCCAGTTGATAATATTGCTAATTTCCGTGCAAAGATATACAATCTGCAGAGAATAGCATACCAGGAAAGCGTTACAAATTCTTACTGATATTTAAATTTAAGCCTTTCTTATACTTTTTACGTTAACGAGTCTTTTGTGACCAAAGTGATAATTGTTCCGCAAATCTTTGGAACTCTTTCTATCCGAAGGCACTTCCTGCCTCGTCCGCACGGAGCAGACGGGTCGTCCGCACGGAGCGGGCGGGGGAGGAAGTGCCTTCGGGCGACCCGGGAAGTGCCTTCGGATGAGGCAGGATGTGCCTTTGGATGACGCGGGATGTAGCCTTTTCGCAATATACCCTAACACCCTAACCCAGCAGGTCTCAAATGCCGATGTGCAAAGGGTTTGAGGTGGGTTAACCCGTATGCTTACACCCTAACCCAGGGGTAACCCGACCCTAACCCTGTAATCTGATGGGTTAGGGTGGGGTTAAGGTGGGGATAGGGTGTCGGCCTATACCCTAACCCGCTTCAAAGTCCGATGTACAGAGGGATTGAGAGGGGGCGGGTTAGGGTGTTAGGGTGTCTTGGGTGTTGGGTGTTGGGTGTTGGGTGATGGGTGTTGGTGTTTCGTGCCGATGCCTTCTATGGGTCGTGCGGATAATGCCTTGCCGGTGTTCCGATGGCACTTTCGAGACGAAGGGATGGCACTTTACCCCCCTAAACCCCTATCGGAACGAGTCGAAGGTGCCATGCCTTGCACTCGAAGGAAGCCTCTCTTCGACTCGAAGAAAGGCCTCCGTCGACCCGAAGATGATGACAAAAGAAATGCGCTATACGTCTTTATATTAGTATGAGACAAGTCTTGTTATTGCTATTGATGAGATTTGTGCTGCCGCTGTCTGCTCAAGAGAGTGATTTCGGCAGTGCCCAATGGATTGGTGCCATTACGCGCCAAGCGGCCAGGATTCCTGAGGGCCGGCTATTCCAGGGTAGCGTGTTGAAAGAGACACGTTCGCTGTGGGCACAGGTCGACACGCTGTCACGAAGGAGCATTATCCTACGGCGCGATTTCCAGCCCACAAAGCCTATCCGCAAGGCCACGGCATACATCTGCGGCCTTGGCTTCTACGAACTGACCATCAATGGACAGAAGGTGGGCGATGCTGAGTTTGCCCCTTTGTGGAGCGACTACGACAAGACCGTTTTTTATAACACGTACGATGTCACCCATCAGCTAACACCCAACACCCAACACCCATCACCCATCACCCTCCAAGTCCTTCTGGGCAATGGTTTCTTCAATGAGCAGGGTGGTCGGTACCATAAGCTGAAGATTTCGTTTGGCCCTCCCACGCTGCTTTTCCGTATGCATATTGACTATCAGGACGGTTCACAGGAGGACATCGTCAGCGACGAACGATGGCAGTGGACGCTGTCGCCCGTCACGTTCAACAGCATCTATGGCGGAGAGGATTATGATGCGAGAATGGAAGCCTCCCCCGCCCCCTCCCAAAGAGGGGAGTTTTGGAAACCCGTCGTGATTCAGGATGCGCCAAAGGGCGTGCTCCGCAAACAGATAGCACACCCCGTGAAGATCATGGAGCGCTATGGGGTCAAAGACACTGTGCACAAGGATTCCGTCCTTGTGCTCGACATGGGACAGAACCTCGCCGGCTTTCATGAGATAACCGTTGAGGGCAAGGCGGGCCAACGCATCAGGCTGATTCCTAGTGAGACGCTGACTCCTGACGGTTTCGTCAACCAAAAGCAGACGGGCCGTCCTCATTACTATACCTATATATTAAAAGGTAATAGCCAACACCCATCACCTAACACCCATCACCCAGAAGTCTGGCATCCCCGCTTCTCCTATTACAGCTTCCGCTATCTACAGATAGAAGGCGACATTGACGTGCTGAAGAAGGTGGAGTCATGCTTTGTCTATAATTCGGCTCCGAAGACTGGCTCTTTCGAGTGCTCTAATCCGCTCTTCAACGACACTTACCGGCTCATTGACCGTGCTATCCGCAGCAACTGGCAAAGCGTTTGGACGGACTGTCCTGCCCGTGAGAAGTTAGGATGGCTGGAGCAAGACTGGTTGAATGGCGAGGGATTGGTCAGCAACTACGACTGCCAAGCCATGCTGGAACAGACCATGCAAATCATTGCCGATGCCCAGCACGACGACGGTTCCATGCCAGAGATAGCCCCAGAATATACCGTCTTCACGGGGTCGTGGGCACGTCCCTTCCAGGAGTCGCCAGAATGGGGAGGAGCCATCATTGCCCTACCCTTCCTATACCGTGACTTTTATGGTGATGACAGCCTCATCACCCACTATTGGCCACAGATGAAGCGCTACGTCGACTATCTGGCGACGCAGGACTCTTGCTACATTCTGAAACAAGGACTCGGCGACTGGTATGACTACGGACCTGGACGGGCTGGGTTTGCCCAGAACACCCCTATGCCACTCGTCTCAACAGCCCACTATTATTGGTGGAACAAGCTGATGCAGGAGCCACGTGCGGACAGCATCAAGGCCGCTTTCATCCGCGAGTTCTACCATCCGGAGAGTCATCAGTTCGGCACAGGCAGTCAGTGTGCACAGGCTATCGCCCTCGAGATGGACCTCATCCCTGAGGGTGAGCGTGAGGCTGTACTGGAACAGCTGATAGCTGACATCCATGCTCATGGCGACCGTCTGACGACAGGCGACGTAGGCAACCGCTATCTGTTCAATGCCCTCATCCACAACGGCCAACAGGAGCTGTTGTACAAGATGCTCAACCACTATGATGTGCCTGGCTATGGCTATCAGATCAAGAAAGGCATGACGACGCTGACGGAACAGTGGAACCCTGAGCATGGTGCGTCGATGAACCATTTTATGATGGGCCACCTGAACAACCTGCTCATCCCTTACTTCCTTGGCATCTGGCGACAGGGCGACAGCTACACCATCGCCCCCCACCCTGTCGGCGACCTGACGTGGTGCAAGGGTTCGATGAATGACATCAGCGTGAGATGGCACTTCGAGGGCGACACGTTTGTGCTTGATGCTGACATCCCTGCTGGCAGAAAAGCCACTGTACGACTGCCATACGGCGGTCGGGAGCTGTCTGTTGGCAGTGGTCACCACACTTGGAAAGAACAAATCAACGATTAGACATATATGAATACTTGGAAACAGAATCTTGAAGAGACAAAGAAACACTATATCGACTGGTGGAACCACAAAGGCATCGTCCTCAATATGTGGGAACACTTTCAGGAAGGCGTTACACCCCATGCCGACATTCCTGCCCCCAAGCCCTATCGTGATCTGAACCAGCGTTGGTTCGACCCCGAGTGGCGTGCGGAGTATCTGGACTGGTATGTGGCGCATTCTTCCTTAATGGCCGATATGCTGCCTGTGGCTAACACCCAGTTAGGGCCAGGCTCGTTGGCTGCTATCCTTGGTGGTGTGTTCGAAGGTGGCGAGGATACCATCTGGATACATCCCCGTCCAACTGTGGTCAACGGTTCCCCCGTTGACATCGACGAAATCCGTTTCGACCCCAACCACCCCAACTGGCTGTTGCACAAAGACCTGCTGAAGGCCTGCAAACAGAAGGCACATGGTCATTACTACGTGGGTATGCCCGACCTGATGGAAGGTCTCGACGTGCTGGCAGCCATCAAGGGTACAGACAAGGTGTTGCTCGACACGGTGATGCAACCCGAGGTGCTGGAGCGCCAAATGCAACAGATCAACGATATCTACTTCAAGGTGTTCGACGAGCTCTACGACATCATCCGCGAAGGCGATGAGATGGCGTTCTGCTATTTCTCGTCGTGGGCTCCTGGCAAGATGTCGAAGTTGCAGAGCGATATCTCGACCATGATCAGTGTCGACGACTACCGTCGCTTCGTACAGCCCTTCATCCGCGAGCAATGCCAGAAGATTGACTATACCCTCTACCACCTTGATGGTGTGGGGGCCATGCACCACCTCGATGCCCTCCTGGAAATCAAGGAGCTCAATGCCATCCAGTGGACGCCTGGTGTAGGTGAGCCTCAAGGTGGTTCGTCCAAGTGGTACGACCTTTACAAGAAGATTCTGGCTGGTGGCAAGAGCATCATGGCTTGTTGGGTGACTCTCGACGAGTTGCGCCCCCTACTCGACAACATCGGCGGTGAGGGCGTCCATATCGAGATGGACTTCCACAACGAACGTGAGGTAGAACAGGCGATGAAGATTGTGGACGACTACAAAACCAGCCGTAACCTGCATCCTGCCGACATGCAGGACGAAGTTGACCGTGAAGTGGAGGAAATCATCCGGATAGTGGAGAAGGATGTCACAAAAGAACCGTCCCCCTGTGATATAAGAGAAAGAATTCTCGTCCTCGACGGTGCTATGGGTACGATGATCCAACGCTATCAGTTACGCGAAGAGGACTTCCGTGGTGCCCGCTTTGCCAACCATCCGAAGGAGCTGAAGGGTTGCAACGACGTGCTCTCACTGACATGTCCTTTCGTCGTTCGCGACATCCATCGCAAATACCTGGAGGCTGGTGCCGATATCATCGAGACCAACACCTTCAATGCCCAGCGTATATCAATGGGCGATTACGGCATGCAGGACTACTGCCGCGATATCAACCTTGCTGCTGCCCGTCTGGCCCGCCAGTGTGCCGACGAGTTCAGCTCGTCGGACAAGCCCCGCTTCGTCGCAGGCAGCATCGGCCCCACCAGCCGCACCGTCGTCAGTGAAAAGATAAAAGGTAATAGTGAGGAGTTCGTCAACGCCCTCCATGAGGCCTATGCCGAACAGATTCAGGCCCTCGTTGACGGAGGTGTCGACGCCCTGCTTATCGAGACCATCTTCGACGTAGAGAATGCCCGCATCGCCATCGAAGAAGCCAAGCGTATTGCTCCCCAACTACCTATCATGCTAAGCTTCAACGTTTCCACGCCTGATGGGCATAACATGCTGGGACAAAACGTTCTGAAATTCATGGACTCGTTGGATGACACCAAGAAGCTTTTCTCGGTAGGACTCAACTGTGTGGCTGACGTAGAGAAGATGGTGCCGCTGTTGTGCGAGTTCTCACGATTCGGCACGAGGCTTAGTTTCTATCCCAATGCTGGACAGCCCGACGTCAATGGACATTACAGCAAGACCCCTGAGAGTCTGCTGGCTGACGTCTGGCCCCTGTTGGACGATCATTGTCTGAACATCATTGGCGGCTGTTGCGGCACCACTGACGCCCACATCGCCCTTATGGCAAGGGCCGTGGAGCCCGTACCCGGCATCTTCCTGACTCCCTATCGTACGGGTATGATAATTGATGCAGAGGACGAAGACGGTGAGCCGCTATTCCATGGTCACTACTTCGACGAGGATGAAGTCGAGGACCCTGTGCTCGGTGATTCCGTCGCCGAGAATTCCCCTGCTGAGCGACTCTTCGAAGCCATCCTTCACGGCAAGAGCGACGAGGCGGCGGCTGCGACAAAGGATGCTATCGAACAGGACATTGCGCCCCAAGACCTCATCAACGGGCAGATGATTCGCGCCATGAGTGAGGTGGGCCAGCGTTTCCAGGACGGCCAGGCCTTCGTACCCCAGCTACTGATGGCTGGACGCGCGATGAAGGCTGCTCTCGAACTGCTGAAGCCCATGATGGCAGGTGCCGCCTCTACGTCGTTAGGCAAGGTGGTCATCGGTACGGTCAAGGGCGACCTCCACGACATCGGCAAGAACCTCGTAGCTTCGATGTTGGAAGGCTGTGGCTTTGAGGTCGTCAACATCGGCATTGACGTCTCTGCCGACAAGTTCATTGAGGCTGTCAAGGAGAACCAGCCCGACATTCTCTGCATGTCTGCTCTGCTGACCACCACGATGGGGTATATGAAAGAAGTGATCGATGCCCTTGAGAAGGCTGGCATCCGCGACCAAGTGAAGGTCATGGTGGGTGGTGCCCCTGTCACTCAGGGCTTTGCTGACGAGATTGGTGCCGACGGGTATAGCGACAATGCCAACTCCGCTGTCACCGTTGCCAAGCAGCTGTTGTCAAGAACTTAAAAGCGTCATTGCAAAAAAACGGGATAAAAAGATGGTCATATCAGGAAAAAGTTGTATATTTGCAACATCTATCGCAAACAACAACTAAAAGCCAGATGATTATGACAAAAGTAGGTATTCCCAAGGAAATCAAGAACAACGAAAACAGAGTGGGCATGACACCATCAGGTGTCGCCGAGTTGGTACGTCGCGGACATCAAGTATTCGTACAGCATACTGCTGGCGAGGGCAGTGGCTTTGCCGATGCGGAATATGTGGCCGTAGGAGCCAAGATTCTGCCTGCCATTGAGGATGTCTATCGCGAAGCCGATTTGATTGTGAAGGTAAAGGAGCCCATCGAACCCGAGTATCCGTTGGTACGCAAGGGACAAGTAGTGTTCACCTATTTCCATTTCGCCTGCGAGGAGGAGCTGACACAGGCCATGATGAAGAGTGGAGCCGTCTGTATTGCCTACGAGACGGTAGAGCGCGATGACCGTTCGTTACCCCTGCTCATTCCTATGAGCGAGGTGGCAGGACGCATGGCAACGCAGAATGGTGCCTACTATCTGCAGAAGACCAAGGGGGGAAAGGGTAAGCTGATGGCAGGTGTGCCAGGCGTCAAGCCTGCCAAGGTATTGGTACTTGGAGGAGGCACTGTGGGTGAGGCTGCTGCACGCATTGCTGCAGGCATGGGTGCCGACGTCACCATCACCGATGTGTCGCTGCCTCGTCTGAAACAGTTGGCTGCCGAATTGCCTGCCAATGTACACACCCTTTATTCCTCGGAACATAACATCCGCAAGGAACTGCCCGATGTCGACGTCGTCATCGGTTCTGTGCTCATTCCTGGCGATGCTGCGCCAAAGCTGATTACCAAGGATATGCTGTCACTGATGGAGAAAGGTACCGTACTCGTTGATGTAGCCATCGACCAGGGCGGATGCTTTGAGACCTCGCATCCCACCACACACAGTGAGCCTACCTATATGATAGATGGCATCGTTCACTATGCTGTGGCCAATATTCCTGGTGCTGTTCCCAATACCTCGACCATCGCCCTCACCAATGCTACCCTGCGCTATGCCATTGCCTTAGCCGACAAGGGTTGGCGTCAGGCTTGCAGCGACGATGTGTCACTGGCCCGTGGTGTCAATATGGTGGATGGCAAGTGTACCTATGAAGCTGTGGCAAAGGTGTGGAATCTGCCCTACACGCCACTGTCGGAAGTATAGCGTATGTCCTTAAACGGTCTTTTCCCTCCGTTTATAACACTTTTCGAAGTTACAGAGTCCGCAGGTATAGTCAAGTCTGCGGACTTCTTTTCCTATGCCGATGATACCGCTGACACTTTTGATGGGAACCATGAGCGACGAATCCGTTAGCGTAACGCCACAGGTATGTCCCTCGAACATCGGGAAGAGCAGTTGCTGTTGTGAGACATGCCAACCACAATAGCCTGGCGAGAAACGGTTGGTATGGTGCCAGCCCAGCTTGTCGATGCTGGCCTGCAAGGCCTGCTCCATCTGGTCGGAACATTTCTCGGCGATCACACTACCCAGGGCATCGGCAATAAACACACGCACCATATCACCTGCCTCCATCAGACGACGTTGATACTGCTCATACCTGATGCCTGCTGTGGCGATAAAGAAAGCATAGGCTTCTGAGCCTCGAAGCTGACGCAGGATAATATGGCCCATATCAAACGCTGGCAGGTCGCGGACAACAAAGAAACAGAACTGCGGTTGAAGCCACTCCCAGACCTCGCCGACAATAGCCTTTGTCTCACGCTGCGTCGCCTCATCGGGCTCTACGTCATGATAGCCCATTTGCTCGTAGACATCAGTAAGGGCAATACCTAAATCGTCGTATCTGAGAGTTTTCTCCGTCATTATCTGTGGTTCCAATCATTGAGAGTCTCAAAGAAAGCATTGATGTTGGCAATGGGTGTATGCGGTGGTGTGTCGCAGCCGCTGGAAAGCACGAAGTTAGGATAGTCGCGCATCTTTTCGAGCAATTCACTGACAGTCTGCCGCATCTCTTCCGGCGTTCCGTCCTTGAACACGCTGACTGGGTCGATATTACCCATCGCCAGTGCTGTTGGGGGCACATCCTTGATGACTTCCTCCATCCTGCACTTGTTGCCGAAGTGGTAGGCAGCAGCACCTGTCGACACCATTGCCTTCGTGCACTGCCCTGTGTTGCCACAGTTATGGAGAATCACGATGAAGTTGTCGTCCTGTACCTTATTAATAATATACTTCACATACGCTGACGAGAACGTCTGACAGTCGTCGTTCGACATCAAACCAGCAGCGGGCTCAGCCATCACCACACCGTTGGCACCTGTCTGTTTCAGGGCCTGGCAATACTTCTCAATAAACTGCGTACACTTCGCCAACAGCGTATGAGCGGCATCGGGATTCTCATAGATTAGCATCATGATGCCGGACATATCGTACAGGCGGCCTGCCAACGAGAAGGGGCCGATGCAGCCAGCAAACAATGGACGGAAGCCCCCTCCATCCTCCCCCGACTGGGGGAGGCTTTCCATTGCCCGAGCTGCAAGGATATTGGCTTTCAGATATTGTGGAATACGTCCTGCATGGAGTGAGGGAATCTGTAATTGGTTGATGCTCTCGACATCCTTCAACATGTGCCCAACAACGGCAGGTACCGCATCATCCGAAAAGGCTATCTCGGCACCAAAGGCCTCTGCTTCCGTCGTCAGGTCCATAATCGTACAGGCGGCAACGGCAGAGTAGGTCTCTGTCAGCCGCTTGACAGCCTCAGCATGAATGCGCCCGTTGCTGACAGCTTCACGAACAGAGTTGCCGTTCATCTCAATGCCTGGGTGCGTCATGACGGGCACTGCCGTTACTTCCTTCCGTTGGATGACGTCAGCCACCCATTGCTTCATATTTCTTTGCATGATTATTTTATCTTATGTTTGTTTTTTTATTCCATACGAAACGGACTGACAGATAGTAGAAAAGAGCATAGAACAGGAGAGCAGTGACGAGGCCAGCGAGGACATCAACGAGATAGTGGGCGAAGATGTAAACGGTGGACATGCACATCAGAATGAGGAAGAAGAGGAGGATGCCCGACAACCAGCGACAACGGGTGCGCAGGGCAAGGAGAAAGAGAATGGCAGTGATGCCGACATGACTGCTGGGGAAGGCAGCAGTGGGTCGTTCTCCAGAGTCGTGCGTCACGTCAAGCAGATGATAGAAGAAACCATCCGACCAGCCTGGTGCCGGCATGCGGAAATCGTGCGTCAGGAACCAGTTGCCCAGATCGGGAAATACGCCTGCAGCAATCTTGTCGAAACCCACGGCAGGATAGTAGAACTGAGGTCCAGTGACAGGTACAAGAACGAAGACGACATAATAGGCAAAGAAGGCAGCAAGAATGACTGTCGATGCCCATACGAACTCATGGTAGCGTCGTACGAAATAATAGAGTACGACAAGGACGATGAGTGGGAAATAGCTGACGTAGCCAAGACACATCAATTCGGAAAACCACCCCCACGGCACCTGCTGCGAGAAGAGCAAGGAAGGCTGACAGCCAAAGAGCGTCTGGTCAGCAGCAGCAAAGAGATGGTCAAGGTTGGGCAGGACGCGGTTGAGCTCATAAGTATCCGGATACCACCACGATAGAAAAGCCAACTGTACGGTGACACGCAACAGCATCGTCCAACGCGAAGGGCACCAATAATAGAACAACCATGCTGTCAGCGTGACTAACAACCAGCAGCCACGCCCGATGAACATGTCGACAGGATTTACCAGCTGTGGCCACCATATGGCCATTACCACCAACGTAAAGAGCAGATAGGCGATGACCACCCACTCGGGTGATAGGTGATGGGTGATGGGTGATAGGTGATGGGTGATAGGTGATGGGTGATTGTGGGTCATAACCATTTGTTTTCTTTGTACCACTTGATGCTGCGACGCACACCTTCTTCGAGTTTGACTTGTGGTTCGTAGCCTAATTCCCGACGAGCAGGCTCGATATCACAGCGCCAGTTACGCTGACGCAGAATATGGTATTTATCATTATTCAATGCTGTCACCTTACCTGTCAGCCGTCCGACGTACTCGCCACAGAAGGTCACGATGCGAAGCACCCAGATGGGGGCGGTGATGCGAATCCACCACGGATTGCCCAGCTCCTTGCGGATGAGGTTGCTGAAGGTGCTTGACTGGTACACCTCGCCGTCGCTGAGGAAATAGGCTCGTCCCGTCTCACCCTTCTCCATAGCCAGGAATACGGCCTGTACCACGTCGGAGACATAGACGAAGGTGATGTCCTGCTGACGATAGCCCACAGCAAAGTCGCTATGTGCCTTGATGCTCTTGGCCATCATGAAGTAGTCGCGTTCACGAGGACCATAGACCCCTGTCGGACGTAGAATGACGTAGGGAAATAATTTCTCATTTCTCATTTCTAATTTCTCATTCTGCAAGCTGAGCCAACGTTCCGCTTCGAGTTTGCTCTGGCCGTAAGCCGTATTGGGCTGAGGATGGTCGGTTTCAAGAATCTCGGTATAGGGCTGCTGTTCACGGATAGCACCCATGATGCTTAGCGAACTGATATAGACAAAGCGGCGTAATGGGTGTTGGGTGTTAGGTGTTAGGTGTTGGCAAGCCATCAGGGCTCGCACCAGGTTTTTCGTTCCTTCGGTATTGATACGGAAGAAGTCGCGCTTGTCAAGACACTTGGTGACGCCAGCAGCATGCACCACATAGTCGAAGGTGTGGCCGGAGAGCTGTTCCTTCAGCTGTTCTTCCGACGAGAGATTAAGCTCAATAAAATGAATGCGTTCGTCAGTCAGGAACTGCTTGGAGCTGCTGCGACGCATGGCTGCCCATACTTCAAAGCCCTTGTTAAGCGCCTCTTCCACAATGAATGAGCCAATGAATCCACTGGCTCCCGTTACTAATATCTTTTGAATCATTGTGCAAAATTACTAATAAACGAGGAAAATACAAAATAAACACGCAAAAATTTGGCGGATTGGGAAATATTGCCTACCTTTGCAAGCGAATATAGGACATTGCTAAAAGCTGGGGATTCCGACGGGCGAAGGTCGGGATTCTTTCTTTTTTCTGCGTCCGACTAAAATTGTAAATAATTAAATTGTAAATACTATGGCATACATGTCACAAGAAGGCTATGACAAGTTGATAGCCGAACTGCACCGCTTAGAAGCGGTAGAGCGTCCAAAAGCCTCTGCAGCCATTGCAGAAGCCAGAGAGAAGGGCGACCTGAGTGAGAACAGCGAGTATGATGCTGCCAAAGAGGCGCAGGCTCATCTGGAAGATAAGATCAATCGTCTGAAGGCCACCATCTCTGAGGCTAAAGTGGTGGACACATCACGTCTGAGTACTGATGCCGTTCAGATTCTGACAAAGGTGGAGATGACCAATCTGACCACCAAGGCCAAGATGAGTTATACCATTGTCAGCGAGAATGAGGCCGACCTACGTGCCGGTAAGATCAGTATCAAGACACCTATTGCCCAGGGCCTGCTTGGCAAGAAGGTGGGCGACGAGGTGGAGATTACCATTCCCCGCGGAACCATCAAGCTGCGCATCGAGAATATTTCGATTGCATAAAATATCGGTATTACGAAATAACGGTATAACGTTATAACGAAAATCATAAAGATTATGGATATATTTGCAAAGATTGCTGCCGGTGAGATTCCCAGCTATAAATGTGCAGAGAACGAGGAGTTCTATGCTTTCCTCGACATTAATCCGTTGGTAAAGGGCCACACATTGGTCATTCCACGTCGCGAGGTCGACTACTTCTTCGACATGGATGACGACGAACTGGCTCGTTATCAGCAGTTTGCCAAACGTGTGGCCATTGCCATCAAGAAGGCCTTCCCCTGCAAGAAGGTGGCTCAGGTGGTGCTTGGTCTGGAGGTGGCTCATGCCCACATCCACCTCATTCCCATGCAGAGTGAGGCCGATGCCGACTTCCGCCGTGAGAAGCTGAAGCTGACGGAGGAGGAGTTCAAGGAGATTGCTGCTAAGATTCAGGCCGCTTTTTAAACACGAACCTCAGGATGGTGAACTGCACCAGCATGGCGATTCCCATCACGAGGATTGGCGCGATGAGTCGGTGGACTCCCAATTGCAGCATAATGTTGAAAAGGACAACATGCAGTCCGAAGTTGACTGCATGACTGCCTGAGAATCCGAGGAATCGCTTGATGGTAGGCTTGGTGCGGAACGTGAAATAGCACGTCAAGAAAAAGTTGCCTATGAAACTGACAATGTAGCCAGTGACATAGGCAACATTTTCTATAGTCCATAGGAGCATGAGACAATAGACACCATAGTGGACACCTGACGACAGGCACCCATTGACCACAAAGCGCACAAACTGCCAAAAGCGCTCACTTTGCAGGAACTGGCGAACTATACTTTTTTCCATATTTTGCGGCAAAGTTACGAAAAGTCGAGCGTAAAACAAAGAAATACTTTCTTTTTTTACCGAGACGGAGTAATTTCGCCGTCGTAGACGGCAAAGTTACGAAAAAATTCGTAACTTTGCACGCAAAATGAAAGAATTCTTATGAAACTATCTGTTGTATCACCGGTTTATCATGGCGAGAAGATGCTGGAAGAGTTAGTACAGCGCATCCATGCCGCCATCCGTCCGTTGATGGACGACTACGACATCATCCTGGTCAACGACTGTTCCCCCGATGACTCGTGGCGCAAGATTACGGAAATCTGTGCCAAGGACAAACAGGTGAAAGGCATCAATCTGAGCCGTAATTTCGGACAGCCATACGCCATCACCGCCGGTCTTAGCTATGCCAAGGGTGACTATGTGGCCGTCATCGACTGTGACCTGCAGAACAAGCCTGAGGACCTGCCGGCCATGTACAAGAAGGCCTTGGAAGGCTACGACATCGTCAGTGCCCGCCGTGTGGTTCGCGACGACACATTCCTGAAACGCATGTCGTCACTGGTGTTCCACAAGACCTACGACTTCCTGAGCGGTTTCGACACCGACAAGGCTGTGGCAGAGTTTGGCATTTACAGTCAGAAAGTGGTGAAGGTCTATTGCAGCATCCCCGAATATTCGCGCTCTTTCGTGGAACTAGTTCATACATTGGGCTTTAAGAAGAGCACCGTCGACGTGCTCCACGACCACCGGTTGGAGGGTAAGAGCTCGTATAACCTGCACCGTCTGCTCACCCTGTCGTTCAACTCCATCATCTCAAACAGCAACCGTCCACTATACCTGGCTGTCACGCTGGGATTGATTATGTCTGCCCTCTCGTTCCTGATGGCCATCTACAACATTATTGCAAAATTTGCCGGTTTCAACGAGGTGGAAGGATACACATCGACCATCTTCTCTATTTGGTTCGTGGGCGGCATCATCCTCTTCATGATGGGCGTTCTGGGCCTCTATATCGGCAAGATCTTCGACCAGGTGAAGGGGCGTCCGGTCTTTATTGTCAGTGAAACGCTGAACGTTAAAGATTAAAAATTAAAAATTAAAAATTAGATAGATGATACCATTCAACAAGCCATACTGCTCGGGACGCGAGCTCAGTTATATCCAGGAAGTGTGCCATTCCACGACGATGTCCGGCAATGGCGAGTTTACCAAGTTGTGTCACGGATTCTTTGAGAAACGCTATGGTTTCCGCAAGTGTCTGCTATGCACATCGGGCACCGATGCCCTGGAGATGTGTGCCATGCTCTGTCAGCTGCAACCCGGCGACGAGGTCATCATCCCCTCCTATACCTTTGTGTCGACAGCGTTGGCATTCTTGCGTGAAGGTGCCTATGTGCGCTTTGCCG
>JAEEGJ010008925.1_pt1 | contig 27292 bp, 24 predicted proteins | sample 8958761 | NCBI WGS metagenome assembly JAEEGJ01 (sample SAMN16246546, study PRJNA631951) | gut metagenome | biome: gut microbiome; feature: rumen; material: RS-attached | host: Bos | place: Iran: Karaj | collected 2018-10 | reverse complement strand
GTCGGAAGGTTGGCCAACCCTGTCCGCAGAACTGATTTATTCACTAAAAACAAAAACAAAATGAAAGAAGTTTTATTGAACGACGGCAATCTTGCAGACATTGCAAGGTTGCGTTCGCGTTGGGTGATGATGGAGGCTTCCAAGATTATGGAAGCGAGGAACGTGACACGGTCTTATGCCCTGATTAGTGCGTGGCGTGCGTGGCGGCTGCTGGATGCCCTTTCGGTCGGGCGGGTTGGTTTCTGCTATCAGAAGAAGGATGGCGACACGCGCTTGGCTATAGGTACGTTGTGCAGGGGTGTCTGCAGGGGTTTCGACACTTATCTGGAGTTGCACGACGGCGAAGTGAGAAAGCCGAAAAAGGAAACGCCCTGCTGCTTTACGTACTGGGATATTGAAAAGGAGGGTTTCCGCACCTTCAAGTCCTATCAGCTCGTGCGCGATACGTTTGAGATACTGAGTGATGAACTTTTAACTGACGAAGACGATGATTAAATGGAAGATGGAACTGACGCGCAAGATCGGGCTTTTCGGCCTGAAGGACTTGCGCAGGCTGGCGCCCATCGGCGACGTGGGCTATGAGAACGGCTGGTACGGTCCCTTCGGCGACGGGTCGTGGATGCGTGGCGGCATGGAGCGGGCCTTGACCGCTGCCGCCCGTGAACAGGGTTTTCAAACGGTGTGTGCTGACCGTGGCTACCCGCATCGCGGGACTGACCACGAGACGCGCTATCCCGAGATAGGACTGGTTTTCCATGTAGACTCTTCCGACTAATTCATAATTCATAATGCATAATGCATAATTAATAATTAATAATTTATGCTTCAGGTAAATAATAAATTCAAACTGGGTGACGAGGTGTTCTTTCTCAATGAGAAGCTTCGTCGGGTGAAAGGTGTGATAGAGGGGATCAGTGTCCACCTCTTTAGTGGTGACGCAGACATGCGTGTGAACTACGACCTCAAGAAGGTCGGCTGGAAATCGGAGTGCGAGTTGTTCGCCTCGGAGGCTGAGATGAAGGAATCGATATTCAACCAACCTCTGCTGGAGTTCGTATGAGCAACGGAATAAGAGACGACAGGACGAAGGCAGTCATCTGCGACTGCCTTCGCCGAAGATACGAATACGCTGGCGACGGCCATATTCGCTGCGTGCGGAGTGGCATGGTGCTTAAAGGCCGTGGTAAAGGAAAGTACGCCAAAACGAGCTTTTATATCAACGGCCGTCAATACTACCTCTTTTACCATCAGGCGGTTTGGATTGTCTGTCACGGCGATTTTCCCAAGGGTGAGATTGACCACATTGACGGCGACCGGCTGAACAACCGGATAGAGAACCTTCGGGACGTCAGCAGCTGGCAGAACATGTGGAACAAACTGCTGCCCTGGCGCCCGAACATGGAAACGAATGTGCCTGGCGTGGTGAAAGAAAAGCGTGATGGGGTCTATAAAACAAGGCTGTTTGGCAGGCTGATTTTTTCAGCCGACAAGTACAAGCTGTTTCACGACGCCGCACTTTGCGGGAAAACGTATCGGGCAGACTGCGCCGTAGGTGAGCCGTGAAAACTGGCACGCTACGCGTGGAAATTTTTCGAAAATTATTCAAATTCAGACAGATGAATTTTTGATCAATTTCTTTGACCTGAAGGTCAAAGCGAGCAAGCTCGTAGCACCGCCATAGGCGGCTGATATATGAACGAAGGTTTTGCTAATGTACGACTATTAAGAACAAATTTTATTACAAATGAAAGACGAAAATGTTTTGACAAGTGAGCTTCTGTTTGCGAAGCTCAAGGAGTTTGAGGGTCTGCGGCTGAAGGCCTATCAGGACGCCGCAGGAGTATGGACCATCGGCTACGGCCACACGCACAACGTGCGACGGGGCGACGTCATCAGTCAGTTCTACGCCGAGGAGATGCTGCGGCTGGACATCCTGCAGTGCCAGCGGCAGGTGCTGCGGCTGGGCGTCTGCACGACGCAGGGACAGCTGGACGCGCTGGTGTCGTTCGTGTTCAACATGGGCATTGGGCGATTACAGAAGTCGACGCTGCTGGCCTGCATCCGACGGCATGCGGACGGCGAGGTGATCCGCGAGCAGTTCCTGCGCTGGGTCTATGGCGGCGGGCGCCGTCTGCCGGGACTCGTCAAGCGCCGCACGTGGGAATACCGGCGTTTCCTCGAAGAGGACTCGCCGCAGTTGCAGAAAGGAGGCAGGGACGATGGACATGCGTGACGACAGCTACATGGCAAGGTACTTTGACGACCTTGAACGGGAACTGGCACTTGTCTTTGAGGACATCAAGGACGACGGCGACAGGGATGACGTCGTGAGGCAGCTGCAGGACTATGTGATGTACCAGAACTCGGTGCTGAGCATGTCGCCGCTGGCTTGCGTGAAATACTATGAGGCGTCGTACCATGTCTACAACTTCCTGCGCCGCACGCGGCAGGTGCAGAAAAAGGGTGTGCCGATGAGTGAAAAAATCGTACAGTATCTGATGGCGTTGTTCGGAGGCGCGGGGGCGCGAGGGCGCGGGGGAACGGGGGGATGACGTATGAAGGAGACTGAGGTTGAACGCTACGTCAGCGACCTGCTGACCGTCAGCGGTTTCCGTAACGATGGGGCAGAGCACCGGCTGTGGGTGCTTCTGCACCATCTCTACAGTGCCGTCGCCCTGTGGGAGCAGGCTACCGACGAGGAGCGTCAGATGGTGGAGGCCATGCGCAAGAAGCTGCAGTATTTTTTTTCGGCAAAAATTAAACTAAAAGAGACAAAAAGAAACAAAAAAGAAAACGAAAAGCTTCCCCCCACACCCCCTTTAAAAGGTAAAGAAAAACAAAAAGAAAAAACAGAGAAAACAAATTTTTTTGCTGGACGCGAGTGTGAGAGTGTTGATGAAGAGAAGAAAGAAGCTTTTAGACAGCAGTGTTTAGCTTTTGTCGGCAAGTATGACACCGCCCGTCTGACCGACTTTTTCAACTACTGGAGTGAGGAAACAAGAACGACTGGTCGGATGCGGTTTGAGGGGCAACGCTACTGGAACACTGAAAAGCGCCTGGCACGGTGGATGAATTCAAAATATGCTGTCGAAAACGTCGCCGCCGCCATCCGTCTGCGCAAGGCGAAGCGGAAGCTGGCCGAGGAGCAGGGTGCCGCCAGTCAGCAGCAGCAGGCTGCCGAGGAGCGCCAGAAGCAGCAACAGGCCCTGGAGCAGCAGGCCGAGGACAGCCGCCGCGACGCTTCGACCATGGAGGAACAAGTCAGGCGCAACCCCAACGGCATCCTGGCACGCTTCGAGCGCGAGCGCAAGCAAAAGGAAGAAGCCACCAAGAAGAACCTATAAACGCAATGAACGATGAGAAATTCAAGATCAGATTCTATGGCAAGTCAGAACTCGCCATGATGTACTTCCCGCACCACGACAAGCGGGCAGCGCTGAAACTGCTGAGGACCTACCTCAAGGCATCGCCCGACTTGCAGAGCCTGTTGCACGTGCCTGGTTGCTACTATACGCCGAAGCAAGTGCGAAAAATTGTAAAAATCGTCGGAGAACCCTTTGATTTAGAATGACTTGCAGACTTTACGATACCTTTTGGGAACGTTTGGGAACGTTTGGGAACGTTTAGCGACATTTAGCCCCAAATGGAGCCGTTCAGACCCGAACAGCGACAAACGGTGCCACCGCCAAAAAAGGAATGCCTATCTTTGCAGCGTGAAAAAGGATGGCTGGAGCTGATGCCTGTCTAGCCCGAAGCTCAAAGGCCACGAGCTCGGAGCCAAGCAACGTTCAGCACGAAGCCAAGCGCATACGCTAATCCTTTAATTAAAAGTTTAACAATCAAGAACCATTTAAGAAACTATGGCACTTACAAATTCCGCCGTTCTTGGCATCAACCTGCGCAAGAACACCAACTCAAAGTCGCTTGCCTTCGGCAAGTATTATCCTGAGGTCGACCGTCAGAAGACCCTCACCATCCGTGGCTTCGCACAGCACATGATTGACCACGGCTGCGTCTTCGACCGCGGCGACATCGAGTCCATCCTCATCAAGGTCACCGAGTGTCTGCCCGAACTGGTGGCACAGGGCATCGGCGTACAGCTGGGCGAGCTGGGCATCTTCTATCCCTCTGCCGAGGTGAAGGATCCCGTCGTCAGCATTCCCGCCATGGAGGGTCTTGACCCCCGCGACGTGGTGAAGGCCATCCACATCCGCTTCCTGCCCAACGCCTCGAAGCTGGAGGACCTGTCGGGACCGGCCTTCAAGGACCGCTGCACGCTGGAGATGCGCAACATCGTGGAGAAGGTCGAGGTGGACGGCAAGGCCGTACAGCGTCTGACGCCCATCGCCACCGCCCTCGCCGACTACAACCACGAGAACCCGTAAGGCGCATTCGCTTCGCTTCGCTAATTGATAATTGATAATGGAAAATTCTTTGACCTGAAGGTCAAAGCGAGCAAAGCTCGTAGGAATAATTACGGGACGATGAAGAAGACAAAGATTATCGAGCCGCTGCGTCATCCACAAAAAAAATGCGCCTCCTACCACTGGGAGGCGCGTTTTTGTGAGCGGGGCTTACCTGGTCACCGTCAGGCTCTTGTCGCCACAGCGGACGATATAGACGCCCTTGGGCAGCGTTGCCATCACGTCCTTCAGTGCCGTGCCACGCGCCTCTGTCACCTTGCGGCCATTCAGAGCGTAAACAGCGACGGCTTCGTCACCCGTTTCGTGCATCAGCTGTTGAATGCCGTCGGGCAAAGAGACGGTAAACGAGGGAGAATATTGGTAGCCCTTTGTTTCTTTTCCCTCCGAAACATAATAGACGTAATAGAAGTATCTGGCACCGTTCTCCAGTCCGTCAATCTGCAACTCCACATTCGTTGATGCGCCAGCTGCCAGCTGAATCGTCTTGCTGGCCGTACCCGCAAAAGAACCCGTCTTATCATCAATATATTTATAGAGTTTGACGATGACATCCTTGTCGTAGTCATTGCTTCCTGTGTTTTCAACCTTGATGCGGAAAATGGCCTTGCTATCCTTGACGACATCTTTTCCATCCTCGCGGACGGCATTCTTGGTAGAGGGAGTCATTTTGAGGGAGAATGAGGGAGCAGGCGCTATGGTAACGGTGCCGCTAATGAACGGCGTATATTCGTAGTCTTTACCATTCCAGGAGCGCGTACAGAGCTCTATCACCTTTTCGCCGGCTTCTTTCGGAATAAACGAGAGGTCGAGGTTTGCCGTCTCGCCGGCATCAATATCGAAATGGCGTCCGAGCGCTACATTGCCATCAACCAAAAGGAATATCTGTCCGTTATAGAAGGTACCGTCGTTCACGATGGCAGCCAACAGCGGGAGTGTCGTGAGGGCTTCCGTCTTGCCGGTAGCCTGCAATGTACCCTTCAGTCCGAAATGTGGCTCAACGACTGTCAGGGTGTTTTCATGGATGGTTACGGTAAGGTAGTTGGTCTCCGTGCCTTTATTGTCGTACCACGTTTCTGAATCGTCCAGACGGCAGACTGGCTTCATGAAGAATGTTCCGCTCGTCACACCAGCACCGAAGGTAAATGTGAATTTCAATTTTTCGAAAGCATAGCCGTAACCTGTTTTCAGACTTATCCAGCTTGTGCCTCCTACGGCCAGCCGCGTTCCATTGCTATCATAGAGTGCATAACCCAGCCCATACTGATGTGTATCTCCTGTCGAATTCCAATAGTCGGCAGAGACGACGATGGAGAAGTCTTCAGCAGTGCTTTCCCTGGTCAGTTTTGCATCACCGACAAGCCCCACGCGATTGGTATTCAGCAAGGGGAGAGGTGCCGGAGGTATCACCCCGGTATTGGGCTGTGCGCCGAAGATGGCTCCCTGGTCATAGCTATAGCCGTCAGTGCTGCTGCTGGCTCCTATGCCCGAGTTGTTGTGGGACTCAAGGATGGAAAGCAGGAAATAGTCGTTGCTACCGCCGCCCCAGCCCCAGTTGACGTGGAAATAGTCGTCGCCGCCATAGCCGTCGATGATGAAGGAATGACCGCCGCCGCTCGACTGGCCGGCATAAAGGACAGGACGACGGGCTTTCAGTTCGTCGTAGACCATCTGGTTCCATTCTGCCAGACGGTAGTTGACACGGTTTTTAAAGCACGTCGCCGCATCATAGTCCAGATATGACAGCAAAGCATTGGGGACATTACTGCTGGCCGCACTGCTGCTTTTTGACGAATAGTTCATGCGTAAGGTTGTTCCGCACATCAGCATCAGTTCGGCCACAGCCTGCCGTTGCCGGTCAGTCTCTTCACCCGTATATTTGGGCAACATGTTTTCCCAGTCTATCGGCGTTCCGGCAGGAATGGCAGGCAGTTTGAATCCCTTTTCCTTGGAAGTATAGCCAGGTATCTCGGCTGTCGTCTGACTGGGATACTTCCAATAATACATCAGTTGCGCCATGGCCGTCGCCACACAGCCCGTCACAGAATGTTTGTCATCCTCGTCAATAGGACACAAAAGGTTGTAAGGATCGCCTTGGTTCCATTCCGATTCCAGCAACGGGAAGATTTCGTCGCCGCTGACCACCTTGCGGGCAGCAGCCTCCGGGTGCCGACTCAGGTATTCCATCTGGTCGTTATAGCCATCCAGCCAAGCTTGCATGTTGGCAGGCATGTGCTGCGGGTCGAAGGTACCGCTGTCGGAATAACCCAGCACGGCGGGGACGCGGTCGTCGGCAGCGGCGATGACGTACCCCTGGCCTTCTCCTACATTAAATATATAGAAGCTGGGGACTGCCACGTCCGGACTTTCCTGGTAATGACTCGTAGCCACCAGTTTGAAATGACCGCCAGCGGAGGATATACTACCGGCACGGTGTGAACCCATGAATGACGCGATTCGATGGATTGCCTCGTCTGGAGTGACCGGTCCGGCCATCAATGCCATGCTGACAAAGAGCATGAGGAGTAATAAATAGTTTTTTTTCATACGTTTATCAGTTTTTTTAGGTTTTTGTATTGTTCTAAAAGATTCAGCAAAGGTACGAATAAATGAGAACAATACAAAACAAAAAACGATTTTATTTTGTATTTCGCTAGTTTATTCGTACCTTTGCCATCAAAATCAACTAAAATCATGAAGTATCTACCAATAGCAATCGCAGCCATGCTGTTTATGGGCTGCAATGACAACAACAGGGCTGAGGACCCGCTGGCCGACAGCGGACGTACACAACGCACGGAAACGCTGTTGACGAACTTAAAGCAACTTGGCGACAGTAGCGTGTATCTCTTTGGACATCACGACGATACCGTTTACGGCATTGGCTGGGAGGCAGACTACGGCAACGACTCTACCATCCACCAGCGCAGCGATGTCAAGAGCGTCTGCAACGACTACCCTGCCCTGCTGAGTTTTGACCTCGGACATATAGAATTGGGCGACGAGCGCAACCTGGACGGCGTCCCCTTCTGGAACCCGTGCTGGACCGGCATCCCATCAGCTATGTATTGGTGTGGCGCAACGCCCACAACCGCCCCAACCACTACTTTGCGCCCTATCCCGGACAGCAGTCCACGTCCGATTTTATCCGTTTCTATAATGCCAAGCAGTCACTCTTCCTCAGCGACATAAATGGACTGTATCTGGGGCTTTAATGTTTTTTAACTACATTTATAGGGGTGTAATGTGAGATTTTTAATACTTTTGCAAATCTAATTGACAGAGATGACAGACGTCATACTATCCAGCTTTATCAGTCTGTTTGCCCTCTTTGGCAAAGAAGAGCAAGTAGACGAGACACGGGCAAAGGACATGCTCGTCAGTTATTTACGCCATCATTTCGGCATCCGCAACATCGACCTCTACCTTGACTTGTACAGTGACATGCGCGGTGCTTACGAGATGACGGAAGAGCTGAACACACAAGAGACCGTAGCTGCCATTTGCGGCAGTCTGCAAGGTGACATCCGTGCTGCGGAGAAGTCGCTGCTGCTGCTGCGACTGATGGAGTTCTGCGGTGCTCATGAGCAAAAGGACGACACCATGTTCCGCACCATGGCCCAGGAGTTTGGCATCACTGACGACCATTACCAGCATTATCTCGACTTTGTCAATGGACGACAGACGAAAAAGGTCCAGCTACACAATCCCGAAGGCTTCGATGGAACCCTGAAAACGCTGATAGACCCCTCGACAGGTCTGCTGATATTCACCTATTTAGGCAACGACACCGTCCTGTTGAACGATGTTCCCGTACTGCCCGGTGCCTATCAGGTATGGCAGCAAAGCAGTGTCCTGAAAGGTAGCAGCGGCAAGCCTCTGTACTATTCGACCATCATCAACTCGTATAACGGCAACGACAACGAGAACGACAACCGCCGGGTGGAGTTCTGCGGTCGCAACATCACGTTCAGATTCCCCAACAGCGACAACGGCATGCACAACCTGAGCTTTACGCTGCACAGCGGGGAACTGCTGGCCATCATGGGTGGCTCGGGAACGGGTAAGACCACGCTGCTGTCACTGCTCAACGGCAGTCTGAAGCCTCAGGAAGGCACCATCACCATCAACGGTCACGACATTGCCGAGCCACAGGCCAAGGACCTGATCGGCTATGTGCCACAGGACGACTTGCTGATTGAGGAGCTGACCGTGTACCAGAACCTTTGGTATACGGCCAAATTATGCTTCGAAGGCATGTCGAAGGAAGAGATTGACCGCCGCGTGCTGCACACGCTGAAAGACCTCGGTCTGGATGCTGCCAAAGACCTCAAGGTGGGCTCTGCCATCAACAAATACATCTCCGGCGGACAACGCAAGCGACTGAACATTGCCCTGGAACTCATCCGCGAACCGGCTGTGCTCTTCCTGGACGAACCCACGTCAGGACTGTCGTCGGCAGACACGGAGAAGGTGATTCTGCTACTCAAGGAGCAGACGCAGAAGGGCAAGCTCATCATCGTCAACATCCACCAGCCTTCCAGCGACGTCTATAAGCTGTTTGACCGGCTCTGGCTGCTTGACAGAGGCGGATACCCCGTCTTCGACGGCAACCCCATCGACGCTATCACCTACTTTAAGGAAGCTGCGCATTATGCTGACGCTGAGACCAGTGCATGTCCGACGTGCGGCAACGTCAATCCGGAGATTGTGCTGAACATCATCGACGAGAAAGCCCTCACCAATACCGGCGAGCCTTCGGACGAACGCAAGATGACGCCGCAGGACTGGCACGAACTTTACCTGGAAAACAGACCTGAGATGGCTGAGCCTGCCGTCAGTGACGTCCCCCGCTCCGACCAGTTGAAGCCCAGTGCCTTGAAGCAGTTCTTCCTGTTCTTCCGTCGTAACGTCCGGACAAAGATTACCAATGTGCAGTACCTGTGCATCACCTTGCTCATGGCTCCCCTGCTGGCTGTCATCTGTGCCTTGCTTACACGCTATGCACCGCCCGAGGGCTATAGCGTCATGAACAACAAGAACCTGGTGAGCTACTTCTTCATGGCTGTCATCGTGGCCACGTTCAGCGGCATGAGCGGCAGCGCCGAGGAAATCATCAAGGACCGCGCCCTGCTGAAGCGAGAACGCTACCTGAATCTGTCATACGGCAGCTATATCTGGTCGAAGATAGCCTATATGGCCTTGGTATCGCTAATACAGACCATGCTGTTCATCGTCATCGGCAACAGCATCATGGGTGTCCACGGACTCTTCGGAACCTGGTGGCTCATCCTGTTTATGACAGCCCTGTTGGCCAGTCTGACAGGTTTGCTGCTCTCCCAATGCCTGAACTCCGTGGTAGCTATCTACATCAGCATTCCCGTGCTGCTTATTCCGCAGATACTGCTGTGCGGACTGGTGGTCAGCTTCTCTGACCTCACGCCCAAGAGCACGACGGGCAATGTGCCGCTGATTGGCGACCTGATACCTTCACGGTGGTCGTACGAGGCACTGGCTGTCACGTCGTTCACTGACAACGCCTACGAGGTCAGACAGTTTGAGACCGACAAGCAGAAGTACGAAAACCAGTTCTATAACATCGGCTTCCTTGACGAACTGCAGTCGCAGTTAGAGACCATGAAGGACGAACAGCGCCGTGGCAAAGAGGTGAAAGCCTCGCACATGGAGGTCATCAAGACCAATCTTCCCGTATTGACGGCCTACTGCGGCATGAAACCCTATCAGGGTGACGAGTCCTACGAGTCGCTGTACAAGTATCTGAAAGAGGCCGAGAACATCCTGATCAAGCGCTGTAACGATGTAACGCTCAAGGCCGATGCCCAGACAGCTTCGTTCATCCGTCAGAACGGAAAAGACGCGCTGTTAGAGCTGAAGCGCGACAACTACAACCTCAAGTTGGAGGACTGTGTCATCGGTGCCGACCAACAGCGGATGCTTGACGTCGTCGACAACTACATCGTGCCACGCACGGGTACCATCTTCCTGACGCCACAAAGCCGTTGCGGACGCGCCCCGTTCTACAGCAGCGAGAAAATCATCGGTTCGTGGCACGTCAAGACGCTGTGGTTCAACATGGCAGTTCTGCTGCTGATGAGCATCATCGTGACCATCATGCTGCTGACGGACTATCCGGGAAGACGGTTGAGGAATTAAAAAATTGAAGAATTGAAGAATTGAAGAATTGAAGAATTGAAGAATTGAAACAATATATTAGCTTGCATAAACATTATTAATTAATAACTAATTCTTTTACACAACATGAAGAAATTATCGTATTTAGCTATCGCATTCGTAGCAGTTGCCTTTGCTGCCTGCGGAGGTCAGAAGAATGCACAGACAACTGATGAGGCTGACAGCCTGAAGAGTTTTGAACAGAAGCAGATTGAGGCCAGCATCAAGATGCACTTCGACAGTATCGCTTCTGAAATCGGAAAGCTCCAGCAGCCCGCATTCATCAAGAGCACCGCTGACGGTGGCGTGACGCTGACCAAGGAAGAGAAGCAGGTGAAGCCTGACTATCTGCTGGCTGCCGCCGCTGCCGAGGAAGCCGCTACACTGGCAGAGAAGTACCGCATGCTGAGCGCACTGACCGTCGACAAGAAGATTGCCGAGCTCTACGAAATGCCTATCGAGGACTATGACAAGTCTATTGCCAAGCTTGTTGCCGATGTCAACGACCCGTCGTTCAAGGACATCGAGGACACTGGCACCATCTACGAAACGACCAGCAAGCTCTACGACGAGATGGAGAAGAACGGCCGCATCAACTACTTCTGGCAGCTGGCTGCCGCATCACTGGTCGAGGAGCTCTTCGTAGCCAACCAGAATTCCGACAAGTTCCTGAGCGTCTTCGACGACGAGGCTGCCGCCAACGTCACATTCCGCGTGGTGCTGATCCTGGACGCCATCAATCGTTTGGCACAGTATGACCCCGAGATCAAGCCCGTGGCTGAAGCCATGGCTCCGCTGGATGTCCTCAACGCTACTACTGTGGACGAGCTGAAGGCTCAGCTGGCCGAGGCTAAGGACAAGATTGAAGCCGCCCGTAGCGCTTTGATTAAGTAAAAACGTCAACGTTAATCCAAACGATGACTGCCGTCCGTATGAAAAAACTGACGATGTTTGCTGTGCTGATGTGCTGCCTGGTTGGCGGTGCATCAGCTCAACAGCAAATTGTGTTTACCCCACAATGGACGGCACAGGCTCAGTTTGTTGGATTCTATGTGGCAGAAGCCAAGGGATTCTACCGCAATGCTGGTGTGAATGTCCGCATCCAGCACCCGTCGCCCTCCAATCCCTGCATCAACCAGCTCAAGGAGGGTACAAGTCAGCTCATCACTTTGCAGCTGATGACTGCCATGAAGACCATCAACGAGGGAACGCCCATCATCAACGTGATGCAGGTGCTGCAGAACAATTCACAGATGATTGTGTCCCACAAGCCGCTGAAGAGCATCAAGGACCTGAAGGGCAAGCGTGTGGGCTGTTGGAAGGCAGGCTTCGTAGAACTGCCCTACATCATGAACCGCCATGAGCATCTCAACATCGAGTGGGTTCCCTTCATCTCGCATGTCGACCTCTACATCTCCAAGGCCATCGATGCCACGACAGCCCAGAGTTACAACGAGTTCTTCCAGCTCAAAATGGCAGGACAGCGTTTCCAGGACAGTCAGCTCATCTACCTGAAAGACATCGGCTACAACATTCCTGAGGACGGCGTGTACGTCACCAGGGACTATTACAAGGCCCACAAGACGGAGGTCGACAAGTTTGTCAAAGCCTCCAAGCAGGGCTGGGAGTGGGCTGCCAAACACCCCCAAGAGGCGCTCGACATCGTCATGGAAGCCTGCAAGAAAAACGGTGTCAACACCAACAGGATTGCCCAGGACTGGATGCTGAAGCAAATCCTGGAACTGACCAAGGACAAGAAGACCGGCAAGATAACCTTCCGCCTCGATCCTGACGCACTGGCGCTGGCTAACCGTCTGATGCTGAGTAATGACTATCTGCATCACGCCATCACCTATTCACAAATCACAAAACCATGAAATTGCCCAGCATATTCAGACCAAAGCACTCCATTGCAGGACGACTGACACTGCGCGTGACAGTCACCATCCTCTTGGTCTTTGCTGTTATCTCGGCGGTGATTGCCGCCGTGGTCTGGTTTGTGGGAATTTACATGGGCGTACTCTATTACGAAGGTGCGCTGAAGACATCGAACGAGCGCATCACCAACGTATTTACTTCGGTTGAGACAGCCATCATCAACAATGTGCCCGATGTGGAGAGAAACCTCCAGCACCCCGATGACCTGTATGCCATCACTGAACGCATACTGAAACTCAATCCCAATATCACAGGTTCGGCCATTGCCTTCGAACCCAACTACTACAAAGAGAAGGGTATCTGGTATTCACCCTACTCTTACCGCGAGGACTCAGTGACCATCGTCTCAAAGCAACTGGGCAATAAAGATTACGAATACCACTACATGGACTGGTACCAGATTCCCAAACTGCTCGGAAAGCCCTATTGGAGCGAGCCGTATTTTGACACGGGAGGCGGTGAAAAGCCCATGACCACCTATTCATTGCCGCTGTACGACAGCATGGGCAACCTCTACGCCATTATTACCGCTGACGTCTCATTAGACTGGCTTTCAGACATGACACAGCGCATGGACAGTCTTAACAATGTGGACAACACCATGATGAATGACGAGCGTCACGCCTACAGTTTCATCATCAGTCGCGGCGGTACCTATATTACCCACCCCAACAAGAAACGCATCCTCAACGAAACCATCTTCAGCTATTGCATGGAGACGGATACCGAGAAAGACGACTCGCTGGCCTATGAAATGATAGAAGGAAAAGAGGACTATGGCGGTTTCCGCGAAGACGGCCAAGCGAAATTCATGTTCTTTGCCCCTATCAAACACGTTGGATGGTCGATGGCTACCGTTATCCCCACGAAGGAACTTTACCATGCAGGCAACATCTTCAGCGTCACCATCCTCATCCTCATGGCTATCGGCATTGTCGTTGTCTTCTTAGTATGCTATCACACCATCATCCGCATGACCAAGCCGCTGACACGCTTTGCCTATTCTGCCGACGAGATAGCCCAGGGCAAGATTGATGTACCGCTGCCCGTCATCACCACACACGACGAGATGCGCCGATTGCACGACTCGTTCAAGACCATGCAGTTCTCGCTCATGGACCAGATAGAGGAAGTCAAACAAATCAACGAGCAGAAGGGACGCATCGAGAGTGAGCTGATGATTGCCCGCAACATCCAGATGTCCATGCTGCCCAAGACCTTCCCGGCATTCCCCAACCGTGACGATGTCGACATCTACGGCATGCTGACACCAGCCAAGGAAGTGGGCGGCGACCTCTACGATTTCTTCATCCGCGACGAAAAGCTGTACTTCTGCATTGGCGACGTCAGCGGCAAAGGCGTCCCCGCCTCGCTGTTGATGGCTGTCACCAGAAGCCTCTTCCGCAGCGTATCAGTACACAACTCCTCACCGGCATATATCGTCAGCCAGATCAACGACGCCATGGCTGAGACTAACGACACCATGATGTTCGTCACCCTCTTCGTCGGCGTCCTCGACCTGCCCACAGGGCGCCTGCGCTACTGCAATGCAGGTCACTGTGCACCAGTACTCACTGGTGCCGGTGTCGGCTTGCTGAACATCAAGCCCAACCTGCCTTTAGGCATCATGGCTGGCTATAAGTTCGAAGCCCAGGAGTCTATCATTTTCCCAGGCACTACCATCTTCCTATACACCGACGGACTGACCGAGGCCGAGAATGTCGACAAGGAACTGTTTGACGAACAGCGCATGCTCGACGTCTGTCAGAACATCTACGAGCACCAGCTGGCCGACACCACGCCGCCGATTTTCGTTGACACCATGACTGACGCCGTCCACGACTTCGTCAAGGAGGCCGAACAAAGCGACGACCTCACCATGCTGGCCATCCGCTATACCAAAATTAAGGAAGAGACGCGTCTGCACCGCACACTCACCCTCCCCAACGACATCGAAACCATCCCGCAACTCAATCAGTTCATGGACGAGGTGTGCGAGGAGGTCGGCTTCGACATGAGCACCACCATGAGCCTCAACCTGGCCATGGAGGAAGCCGTGGTCAACGTCATGACATACGCCTATCCCGAAGGCACCAAGGGCGAAGTGCGCATCGATGCCGTCGCCAACGACCGCAGGGCCAAATTCATCATCAGCGACAGGGGTGTACCCTTCGACCCCACCGCCAAGGCTGAGGCCGACACCACCCTGTCCGTTGAGGAGCGCCCCATCGGCGGCCTGGGCATCCACCTGGTAAGACAAATTATGGACTCCGTCAACTATGAATACGTCGGCGGCATGAACATACTGACGCTAAGGAAATACTTGAAAAATTAAAAAATTAAATAATTAAACAATATAACTTATAGAAAATGAATATCGACATTAAAGAACTGAACGGCGGTTACACTGCCTCTATCAACGGACGTCTCGACACCCCTGCAGCTGTTAAGGCACAGCAAGACATCGTGCCCCTGCTGGAAAATGCGGACAAGGAGATCACCCTCGACTGTACCAACCTGGAATACATCAGCAGCTCTGGCCTGCGCCTCTTCCTGACGCTGCGCAAGGAGACTGCCTCCAAGGGCGGTAAGGTTATCATTGAGCACATCAACGACGAAATCAAGAAAGTGTTCATGATGACCGGATTCTTTAACCTCTTTGAAATCAGATAGCCCTATCGCTTTCTCATGAACCAGTACAAGCTTGACTTGCATGGAGAGGCACTGCTGGAGGAATATCGACAGCAGATGCCCCTCTACAAGCAGTTGCAACAGGTTGTCATGCAGGAGCTCAACGAACTCATCCGCAAAAGCGGCATCGAATGCAATTCCTCCGAGTCGCGCATCAAGGGCGAAGAGTCGCTGGTGGGCAAGCTGGAGCGCAAAGGTTCCAAGTATGCTACCATCAACGACATCACTGACATCTTCGGCGCTCGCATCATCACCTTCTACAATGAAGACGTCGACCGCATAGCCTCCATGGCTGAGCAACTGTTTGACGTCGACTGGGTCAACTCCGTCGACAAGCGCCAGATGCACCGTTTCGACAGCTTCGGCTACAATTCGCTGCACTACATCTGCCAGCTGCCGCAGGAGCTCTGCGACCGACTGCAAACCCCCGAACTCCGCAAGTTGCGCTTCGAGTTGCAGATGCGTACAGCCCTGCAGCACGTGTGGTCTGCCATCCAGCACGACATCGGCTATAAGTCTGAAATCGAGACCCCTGCCGAGTACCACCGCAGCCTCAGCCGCCTGGCAGGCATGCTGGAACTCGCCGACAACGAGTTCAGCCGCATCCGTTCAGCCATCAGCGACTACCGTCGGCGCATGCAGACACTGGTCACCAACGGACAACTGTCAGAAGTGATGCTCGATATCGACACCTTCCGCAGCTACCTCGGTCTGCACCCCTTCGACAAGCTCAACAAGAAGATTGCAGCCATCACGCAGGCCGAACTGCATGCCACCAACCTGCTGCCCTACCTCACCGCGCTCCGCCTGATGGGGCTCAAGACCCTGGCCGACATCGAGCGCATGAAGCAAGACCACAGCGAGGATGCCTACCAGCTGGCACTGTTCCAGTTAGGCAGCACCGACATCGACATCCTGTCCGATGCCGTGGGCCTGCAGAACCTCTGCATCGTCCACATCCTCAAGAGCGGCAACGGCAAGCCCGGACTGGTCCAGTTCCTCAACGTCGTCAACGGCAACACCCCGCAGAACCAGAACCTGGCTGACATGCTCATCCAGCAGGCCCGCCGACTGTCGTTCATGTCCGGCGAAGGCAGCCAGTAAACACTACCAGCGTCATGAAAGCAATAGGGAGAATAGCCATCGTCGATGCCAACACGCTTGCCGTGCTGGGACTGAAGCAGCTGTTGCAGAGTGCCATTCCCTTTATTGCCATCGACACCTTCGGCACCTTCACCGAACTGGAGGCCAACGCGTCGCACGACTACAACCACTACTTCGTGGCCATGGACATCGTGCTCGCCCATCGCGCCTACTTTGCCGAACGCAGCAGGAAAACTATCGTGCTCACCCTGTCCCTGGAAACCACGTCACCGCTGGCAGCCTTCCACACCCTGTGCATCAACCAGCCGGAACCGCAGCTTGTTCGCCAGCTGTTGATGCTCCAGCAGCATGGTCACCGCGACGGGCGCCATCTGCCACCCGCTAACGCCATGCAGCAGAAGGTGCTCACCGACCGTGAAATCGAAGTCATGACCCTCATCGTCCGTGGCTTCATCAACAAGCAGATAGCCGACCAGCTCTGCATCAGCCTCCCCACCGTCGTCACCCATCGCCGCAACATCATGGAGAAACTTGGCGTGCGTAGCGTCAGTGCCCTCACCATCTACGCTGTCATGCACGGCTATGTGGACATCAACATGATTTAGACATCGTTTTACCATTTATAAATCTATCGCATTATGAAGAAAACATTTTTGACACTTTCTGCAGCCGCAGCACTGTTGCTGTCGAGCTGCATGACACCGGGAGTCGGAACGACATCCTCCACCAATTCATCTGGCAGCATGCTGGGTAATGTGCTTGGTGCAGTATTGACTAATGTGCTGTTCGGCGGTCAGTCGGGCATTCTCGGCAACTGGAGCTACTACGCCCCCAGTACTGCCTTCACTACTGAACAGACGCTGACAAAGGCAGGTGGTAACACTGCTGTTACCAACATGAATACGTCGCTGGCAAGCAACTACAACAGCATCGGCATCAACCGCAGCAACACATCTTTCTCGTTCCTTGCCGACAACAAGTTCTCGGCTAAGGTCAACGGCATCCCCTTCAGCGGAACCTACACCTATAATCCCCAGAACGGTGAAATCGCCCTCAAGACTTCTACTGAGACCATCAAAGGCAACGTCACCAAGACCGCGAAAGGTATGGGTCTGATGTTTGATGCTACCCAGATGACCAACATTCTTCAGAAAGAAGGCAAGGTCAGCAACACGGAGGCTGTTCAAGCTGTCAGCAAGCTCGCCAAGAGTGCCAACGGCGCCCGCGTAGGCTTCGAACTGACAAAATAAAAACGCTTAGGCTTATAAGAGGTTTAGAGCCCCTTCGAAGGGGCTCTAAATATTTCTGACCATCAGTATTTTACTATTAAGGATATGGCAAAGGAACAATTAACGGTAAAACACTATCTGAAGACGTTGGAGGACACTGTCCGCCAACAATGGGATCAGAAAGCGCTGTGTGACTACGAAGGTGACGCATTTACGTATGCTGATGTGGCAACAAGCATTGAACAGTTTCGGCTATTCCTGACGGCATCTGGTATTACCAAGCGCAGCAAGATAGCCATCTGTGCGCGGAACTGTGCTCGTTGGGGCATGACGTTTTGGGACGTCAATGTCAACGAGTGTGTGGCAGTGCCGCTGCTGGCCGATTTCCACCCAAACAGCATCTCTACCTTCACGCACCACTCTGACAGCGTGCTGATCTTCACCGACAAGGAGATATGGGACAAGCTGAATCCCGGGCAGATGCCCAACCTCAGGGCTGCCATCAATGTGAAAGACCGCTCGATGCTCTGGCACCGCGACGAGCAGGTGGCCGAGGCCTGGGAGAACCGTGAGAAGGCTTTCGCACAGAAATATCCTACAGGTTTACCGAAGGAACAGGTTTCTTACCCTTCGGACAATATGGACAAGCTGGCCATCATCAATTACACCTCTGGAACGACCGGTAACCCTAAGGGCGTCATGCTGACCTACGGCGCCATTTCAGACACCGACGCGTTCAGCAACAGCCATTTCCCCAACCAGCCTGGCGAAACCATTGTCTCAATGCTTCCCATGGCTCACATGTACGGCCTTGGCATCGAGTTCATCCATCCTAACGTCGACGGTGTGACGGTGTGGTTCCTTGGCAAGACGCCCTCGCCGTCGAGACTGCTGAAAGCCATGCAGGACGTGAAGCCCTATATGGTGGTCACAGTGCCATTGGTGATGGAAAAGGTGTATGCCAATTCCATCAAGCCTGCCCTCGACAAGATGAAATGGCTAACGGCCATTCCCCAGACCCGCAAGGCCATTTACAAGATAGTGCGCAAGAAGGTGCTATCAGCCTTTGGCGGTCAGGTGCGCGGCTTCATCATGGGTGGTGCGGCACTGAAAGCCGAGGTAGAGGAATGTTTCACCAAGATACGCCTGCCTTATACCGTGGGCTATGGCATGACGGAAGCCTGCCCGCTGCTGGGTTGGGAATGGTGTACGGAGTACGTTCCCGGTTCCTGTGGCAAGCCCGTCCACGACCTTCGCATCAAATCTGACGACCCAAGGAACGTTCCGGGGGAGATACAGGTACGTGGCAACAATATCACCATCGGCTATTACAAGAATCCTGAAGCCAATGCTGCCGCATTTACCGATGACGGTTGGTTCCGCACAGGCGACTTAGGACTGTTGGACGAGAACAACAACATCTTCATCCGCGGGCGCATCAAGACCATGATCCTGAACTCTTCCGGCCAGAACATCTACCCCGAAGAGATCGAGGCCGTGCTGTCAGGCTGCCCATACGTGAACGAATCGCTGGTCGTGGAGCGTAAAGGGAGGCTGGTCGCCCTGGTGTATCCTGAGATACCCGACGACCTGAACATGGATAAGCGGTCGGAGATTCCCGAACTCATCCGCACCACCGCCAACAAGTCACTGCCTGTCTACAGTAAGATCAACGAAGTGGAACTTGTTGACGAGCCTTTTGAAAAGACGCCGAAGATGAGCATCAAGCGTTATTTGTATAAATAACCGCAACCAGAGGGTTTTAGTGATTTCTGAGTTCAGAAGAATTGAAGAATTGAAGAATTGAAGAATTGAAGTTATATGAAAAAGGTGTTTTTGATGCTGCTGTCAGTGATATTACTGTGCAGCTGTGGAGGGAAAAAGGAGCAAAACGTGAAGGCTCCTGTGAGAGTGAAGACACAGTTAGTGTCGCCCGGTATGGTGGATAATGCTCAGACGTATGTGGGTATTGTAGAAGAACGCGAGGCGACGGCGGTGAGTTTCACGGGCATGGGCGTTGTGAAACGCATGCCGGTGAACGAGGGTCAGGCTGTCGGCAAAGGGCAGTTGATAGCAGAGATGGACGACACGCAGGCCCGCAACGTGTTGAGCGGTGCCGAGGCACAGATGGCGCAAGCCAACGATGCATTGGAGCGCTACAAGATGCTGCACGACAACGGATCGCTGCCTGAGGCAACGTGGGTGGAGATACAGAGTAAGGTGGCCCAAGCTAAATCACAATTAGAGGTGGCTCGGAAGAATGTGAATGATTGCAGGCTGACGGCGCCGGTCAGCGGTATCGTCGGCAAGAAACTGATAGGCATCGGTGAAACAGCCTTACCGTCACAGGCTGTGGTGAATATCCTTGACATCTCAACAGTCAAGGTGAAAGTGGCTGTTCCTGAAGCTGAAATCGGCAGCATCAACGCCAATACGCCAACGAGTATTCTGGTAGAAGCCATCAATGGTCGTTATCAGGGTGGCCGGATAGAGAAGGGTGTGCAGGCCGATGCCCTCACACATACTTACGATATAAGGATTCATGTGGCAAATGGCGACCGGAAACTGCTACCGGGAATGGTGGCCAATGTCCGTTTCATTTCAGAGGGTTCACAGGCTATCGGTAGCAAGATGATTCCTGTGACGGCAGTACAAAAGACGACGGCGAGCACCAGTCGTCAGTCTGATGGCAGCCTGTTTGTGTGGACTGTTGACAAGGACAACATGGCGCATCGCGCTATCGTGACGATAGGTCAGACACAGGGCAATTATGTAAACGTCATCGACGGTCTGAGCATCGGCGACCGTATTGTCACAGAAGGGTATCAGAAACTGAGCGAAAACTCCAAGGTGGTGTTTTAAGTGAAAAGTGAAGAGTGAAGAGTGAAAAATTTGCCACCGCATTACGTAACTCGTTATGGGAAATAAAATGAACTGGCTCCGATGGCCTTTGGAGCATTACTCGATATCATTGCTCATCGTAGGCATCCTGTTTGTGATGGGCATCTACGGCATGTATATCATGCCGAAGGACGAATTTCCACATGCTACAATCCGTCAAGGTGTAGTAGTGGCGGTGTATCCTGGTGCCACATCAGAAGAGGTGGAGCAGCAAGTGGCTCGTCCGCTGGAGCGTTACCTCTTTACCTATGGTGAGGTAAACCGGAAGAAGACCACTACACAGTCGCAGAACGGCATGTGTATCGTGATGGTGAAACTGAACGACGACGTGAACAACAAGGACGAGGTATGGTCGAAAATCAAACACGGACTGAACGGCTTTAAGGCGCAGTTGCCCAGCGGCGTGCTGGCCATCGTGGTGAACGACGACTTCGGCAACACCTCGGCGCTGCTCATCGCCATCGAGAGCGACCAACGCAGCTATCGTGAACTGAAGCAATACAGCGACGACCTGAGCGACCGCTTGCGCCGCATCCCGTCGGTAGCCAACGTCAAGATGTTTGGTGAACAGAAAGAACAGATCAGTCTCTATATTGACCGTCAGCGACTGCAGGCCTACGGCATAGGGCAGCAGATGCTCTTCTCACGTCTGCAGGCTCAGGGCATCACCACCATGAGTGGCTCCATCAGCGACGACGACCAGCAGGTGCCTATCCATGTAGAGGCTCAGGAGAACTCTGAAGAGGAGATTGCCAACCAGATTATCTTCAGCGACCCTGCAACGGGTAAGGTGGCACGTGTTCGTGACGTGGCCCGTGTAGTGCGCGAATATGAGCCCATGTCGAGTCATATCGAACAGGACGGTCACCCGTGTGTGCTGCTATCGATGGAAATGACACCAGGCAATAACGTGGTGCAATATGGTGAAGAGGTAGACCGTGTACTGAACGACTTCCGTCAGAACGAACTCCCTGAGGATGTGAACGTGACCCGCATTGCCGATAAGCCCAAGGTGGTAGCCACGAGTGTGAGCGACTTCTTGCGCGACTTGCTGATATCGATGCTTATCATTATCCTGGTCATGATGGTGCTGTTCCCCATCCGTTCGGCCATCGTGGCGGCTATTACCATCCCGTTGAGCACATTCGTCAGCGTAGCAGTGATGTATATGATGGGCATCGAACTGAACATCGTGACGCTGGCGGCACTGATTGTGGTTTTAGGAATGATTGTAGACAACTCGATTGTGGTCATTGACGGCTATCTGGAATACTTAGGCAAAGGCTTCAAACCATACGATGCCGCCATTGAATCGGCGCGCCAGTACTTCATGCCGATGCTGCTGGCCACCATCTGTATCTGTGCTATTTTCTATCCTTTCCTCATTACGATGAAGGGCATGTTCCACGACTGTTTAGAGGACTTCCCCGTGACGATTACCATCAACCTCATGGTGTCGCTGGTGCTGGCGGTCACGGTGATTCCGTTCTTGGAGACGCGTATCATCAAACCTGACAAGGTGAGTACCGATGGAAACAAAATTACCAAATGGGTGCAGCGTACCTACGATAAGGTATTAGACTGGACCTTTGCGCATCCTTGGATGACTATCGGTGGCGGCATCGCAGTTATTCTGCTGTCGACGCTCATTGCCCCCACGCTGAAGATTCGCCTGTTCCCCTACGCCGACCGCGACCAGTTTGCCGTAGAGATATTCCTGCCCGACGGCAAGGGAATGGCAGAGACACGTGTAGTGGCAGATTCAGTCCGCCACGTCCTTGAAAAAGACGAGCGCATCAAGAGTATCACAGGCTTCATCGGCTGTTCATCGCCTCGATTTATGGATGCATACGCCCCACAGATGGCAGGCGACAACTATGCGCAGTTCATTGTGAATACCAAGAGCGACAAAGCCACACTCGAACTGTTGACTCAGTACCAGTCCCAGTTGAGCGAGGCGTTCCCCAATGCCTACGTGAAGTTCAAGCGCTTGGACTATTTAGAGGTGAACGAACTGGAATATCGCTTCTACGGCGACAACCTCGACTCGCTGCATGTGGTATCTGAACGTTTGATGGAGCGTATGCGAAAGATGCCAGAACTGGAATGGGTGCATACCGACTACTTCCAGCCCTACCCCATCATCAATGTCGAACTCGACCCAGTGACATCTGCCCAATTAGGTATCACTCGCACTACGGCCCAGTTGGCGCTGAGTGCCACATCAAGCGACCTGCGTGTGGGACAGATATGGGAAGGCAACTACGAGTTGCCCATTGTAGTGAAGGACGATACAGATATGACCTTCTCAGACGTGGCGAACCTGGGCATTGCCACACCCATGTCGATGGCTGCTCCAGTGTTCTCGACAGTTCTGCCGTCAAGTAGCAACACCACCGTGCCGCTGCGACAAATTGCCAAAGTGCAGCCCAAGTGGAGCGAGAGCCGTATCATGCATCGCGGCGGCGAACGCTGTATCACCGTGACAGCGCAGTTTGCACAGGGTGTCTATACCGCTCCTGTTGAGAAAGAGATTGCCAGTATCATGAACGAAGAGATAGAACTGCCACAGGGTGTGCGTACTGAGGTGGGTGGCGAGATAGAATACGGCGACGAGGCCCTGCCACAAATCTTCGGCGGCATAGCCATCGCTATGATTATCGTGTTCTTCTTCCTGTTGTTCAACTTCAAGAAGTATGGTGTGACAACCGTCTGTATGGTTGCATTGGCACTGATGATTCCCGGTGCACTGATAGGTCTTGGACTGATGAACCGAGCCTTGGGTCTCACCTCCATCTTCGGACTCATCACGCTGATGGGAATGATTATGCGTAACGAGATTCTCATCTTTGAACACGCCATTTCATTAATTGAAAATGAAAAATTGAAAATGGATAATTCTCAATTGTCAATTAACAATTATCAATTATACAACGAAGTTGTTAAGCAGGCAGCCTACGAGGCAGGCAAACGGCGCATGGTGCCTATCTTCCTGACCACGGCTACCACTGCCGTTGGTGTGGTGCCGATGATTATCGCCCAGAGCTCGTTCTGGATGCCCGTGGGTGTTACCATCTTTGCAGGCGGCATCGGTTCGCTCATCATGGTAGTCACCATGCTCCCCGTCATTTATTGGAAAGTTTCGACTAAGAAGAATTGAAAAATTGTAAAATTGAAGAATTGAAATGAAAAAGATATTAGCAATCATAGTTTGTTCAGTATGCTGCGATTTTGTCGCAGCCCAACAGGCCTACACCTTGGAGCAGATTAAGGACTCTGCCCTCCACAACAACATCGCCATCCGCCATGCACGGCATAGCATCGACGCAGCCGAAGAGCAGCGCAAGGAGGCGTTTACCAAGTATTTCCCCAATGTCAGCGGCACGGGTCTCTGGTTCAATGCCAACCAAGGCATGGCCCAAGCCAGCATTAACCCCTCTGAGATGGTCCCTGCTTCACTGGCATCAACGCTGGCAACCATGTTACCCGCTGAGGCATTGGTGGCCTTGGCTAACCCCATCAGCATTTCGATGATGAAGAACGGCACCATTGGCTCGTTGATGGCTGTGCAACCGGTATTCGCCGGAGGTCAGATTATCAATGGCAACAAGCTCGCCAAAGTTGGCGAGGAGGTCAGTCGCTTGCAGTTGCAACTGTCAGAAAACGAAGTAGAGAAAACTGCTGAGCAATACTTCTGGCAGCTGGCCTCGCTGCAGGAGAAGATGAAAACCGTCGATGCCGTCGATACGCTGTTGGCAGATATCCACAAGGATGTTGATGTGGCTGTACGCGCTGGCTTGGCTATGCGCAACGACTTGTTGCAGGTAGAGCTACGCCAGAACGACATAGAGAGTCAGCGGCTGAAGTTGCAAAACGGCATCTCCATCGTTCGTCTCTTGTTGTCGCAATACTGTGGCTTGCGCGACACGTCGTTTACCATCACTTACCAGTCAGATGCCCCATCAACACTTCTGTCTCGTCAGGACCACGACCAAGCACTCTTAGGAACCGCCGAGTATCAGCTGTTAGACAAACAGGTGGAAGCCACCAGTCTTCAGAAAAAGATAGCCGTTGGTCAGAATCTTCCATCCGTTGCTGTTGGCGCAGGCTACAACTATCATAATCTGCTGGATAACAACACAACCTTCGGCATGGTGTTTGCCACCGTCAGTGTGCCCATCTCAGACTGGTGGGGCGGTTCTCACACCATCAAGCGCCGCAAGATTGAGCACCAGCAAGCTGTAGAACAATTAGAGGATAATGCCCAACTGCTTCAAATCCGTATGCAAAATGCCTGGAATGGATTAGAAGAGTCCTATCAGCAATTGCTCCTGGCTCAGCGTGGTATTGAACAGGCGAAGGAAAATCTGCGCCTTAATCGCAACTATTACAAAGCTGGTATTTCTAAGATGAGCGACTTACTCGAAGCGCAGATGCTCTACCAGCAGTCGTGCGACAAACAGACTGATGCCTTTGCCAACTACCAGAACAAGTTACTGGAATACCGGCAAGCTACTGGAATGTAATATTCTCCAACTAATAGGTGTGTACGCTCGTACCTTGGACGGAGGGGAGGTAGTTGATGCCCCACCAACACATCTGCAGCAGGATGAAAGAGACGACGAGCATCCACAGAGCCATCCGCTCGCGGTGACGGGGGAGCTGACGATAGTGGATGTAGACGAGGTAGGCAAGCCAAGTAATGGCAGCCCACGTCTCCTTGGGGTCCCACGACCAGTAGTGTCCCCAGGCCTCCTTTGCCCATAGAGCGCCGAAAAGCATGCCGATGGTGAGGAAGGCGAAACTGACATAGACGAGATCGTCGGCCAATTTCCACCAGGCGATGACGACCGCTACGCCAAGCAGGGAGTATGCGAAGATATAGACAAAGACGTGGGGCGCGAACCACGGACTCTGAAGTGCAGGCACCAGCGTCTTCGTGTTGTAACTGTCAAAGAAGAAATAGGCAAAGAGGGATGCAAAGACCGAGAGGGCAAAGTATATCCAAAGTGCCTTACGCGTGGCTTTTCTCAATCTTCGCCACAGCACCGTCAGCGTCATAATCACTGCTCCTGCCAGCATCATATAGAAGCCCGCATAGACCAATGGCAGCCACGGGTCGCTCACCAGTTCGAGAATCGAAATCTGACTCTGGGCACCCATCTGCGTGTCGTAGCCGTACTGATAGATTTTCCATCCGTCTACCTCGTAAGGCTTGTTCACATCTACCGTAGTCTCGATGTTCTTGCCCGTCTTTGTCAGTATCTGAATCTCCGAGGCAAAGCGCTTGGGCGAACCATCGTCGTAGGTTTCCATGATAAACTTCTTCAGTTCGATGGCTATCGGCATCTCTTGGATGCCGCCGCCCTGTTCCAAAGCACGCCACTCAGGTTCGCCGATGGCGCAAATCATTTTTACGCGCTGCATGTCGGCATTACCCAGCGTCGCTGTAACGAGGGCCATAAAAAGACCCAAGTGATTCAATAGGAAGGCAATGTCATTGACCATTGACCATTGACCATTGACCATTTTCTTCAGCCGTCGAAGGATAATGACACCCAGAATCACCGCTATATAGACGTAAATCAGCACGAACGGCCAGAACGCCAACATATTGTTCAGCCACGTGCCACCAACTTGCTGGCGCGTCAGTCCCATGATAATCGTCAGCGCCACGGCATACACCATTGCCGGTATCGCCGCCTGATACGTGCCAACGAACTGGAAAGCGTATTTAAGTTGAAAATTGAAAATTGAAAATTGAAAATTTCTCAATATAAATACGAGGGCGATGATTGCCATGAATCCAGCCAATACAATACCGTTGGCAGGCCATGCAAATGCACTCCACACCACAGGACCGACGCTCAGTTGCAGCGCCAGTCCTACAAAGACAAGGCCTCCTCCAATAAGGAAGCCCTCTTTCATAGTCCAGGGTTTAGTCCACATACAATGCCCTGTTATCGGATGTCAAGCAGTTTGTTGAAGCCCGTTAACTTGAGAATAGCCTGCACTTCGCCCTCAACATGGGTCAGTACCACACTACCTCCCTTGGCAGCACTCTCTTTCTTCAACTGTAGCAGACCGCGAAGGCCCAGACTGCAGATATATTCCAACTTGGCACAATCAAGTTCAATACTCTTGTGGGCATTGGCCATCAGGGGTTTCATGTCTTCCAGAAACTGTGTGGCCTCGGCTGTGTCAATCCAGCCGCTAAGGATTCCAAGATAGGAACCGTTTTGTTCTTTAATCTCGATATTCATAATTATTACACGTTTACATTATTTCATTTTTTTGATTGTTTAATTTTTACATTTTACTGCAGTGGCGTCTTCCATAAGGCATATATTTCTTCAATTCTTCAATTTTTCCTACGAGCTCTGCTCGCTTATACCTTTAGGTGTAAGAATTTTTCAATTTTTCAACCCTTCAACTCTCCCTTGATTTGTTTCGTCAGCGTGAGTACGTTGTAGCCGTCGGCTGAGCGCTCGTAGTGCATCGTGTCCATGATGGCCTTCACGAGGTGTATGCCCAGACCGCCTATCTGACGTGCGTCTAACGCAGCATCCACATCCACGTCTGTTTGCTGTGTGGGGTCGAAGGGGGCACCGTGATCCTTGATGACCAGCGTCAGGACGTCGTCGGCCACCTTTGCCGTTAGTTCCACGTGGCCTCTGATGCCCTTGGGATAGGCGTAGTTGATCACGTTGGCCACCCATTCCTCGATGGCGAGGTTGAGCGTCTTGAACGTGTCTTCGTCGATATCGTGCTCGCGGCATACGGAGAGGAAGAAGCCACGCCTACGGCTTCCCTCGG
>JAEEGJ010008924.1_pt1 | contig 27293 bp, 24 predicted proteins | sample 8958761 | NCBI WGS metagenome assembly JAEEGJ01 (sample SAMN16246546, study PRJNA631951) | gut metagenome | biome: gut microbiome; feature: rumen; material: RS-attached | host: Bos | place: Iran: Karaj | collected 2018-10 | reverse complement strand
AGAGCGTGCTCAAGCATGAAGGTGATCGTGTTGAAGTTGGCGATGTTATATATAAGCTTGAAGGAGAGTCCGGAGAAGAACTTACTACAGCTAAAAACGATCTTGAAGACAAGAAAGTAGCATATGATACTGCGGTTCTTGACAGTGGACTTACAAAGGCTGAGGTTGATTCAGTAGAAGCTGGAGTTACAGCTACTACGTCAACAATTCTTGTTAATCTCGAGAAGAAAGACAAAGAGATTTCTGATCTTCAAAAGAAGATAGATGAATATGATGTTAAGATTGCTGATTTAGAGAGACAGATGAGTATTAATGATAATACAGCAGCACCTGATACTACTTCAGAACAGAAGGCAATTGATAATGCACAAAAAGAGTATGATTCTGCTAAAGATCTACTCGATAAGTATGATGCATTACAAGATGCCATTGCTGAGGAAAACTGGTATCAAGGAAGTGCACCCTCGGAAGTAACAGAAAAAAAGAATAAGGCGCAAATGGATTACGATTTAGCTTTAGCTAAGTTTACATTTACTACAAATCCTCCGGCTCGAGCAGATATTCAAACTCTTGTAAATAATAAGCAGAGCGCCCTTGAGTCAGCACAGAAGAAGAAAACAGAAAAACTTAATTCTTCAACTAACCAGAATACTAATCTTGCTAAGCAAAAAGCACAGCTTGAGAAAGAGAAGGCAGAAGTAACAACTAAACATAAAAATGCATCCGATGACAGAGCTAATTATTTTGCTGCAGAAAAGACTAAGATCAGTCTTGAAAAATCATATCAGGATGTTTTAAAAGCTCAGAAGAAAGTAGAAGAACTTGAAAAGAAAGCAATCGGCGGAGAGATTAAATCTCCCGTTGCAGGTACTGTAAGTTCAGTAGCTCTTGCTGCAGGAGAAAAGACCGAACCCGGAACACCGGTTGCAGTTATCCAGCTTGATGGCAAGGGCTACAAACTTCAGTTCCCTGTAGATGCTAAGCAGGCTAAGGCTGTAAAGGTTGGAGATGAAGTAACAATAGTTAACTCTTGGTATTACGGAGACGTCTCAGCTAACCTTGTAGCTATACAGCCTAATAAAGAGAATAAGAGGGATGGCAAGATACTTGTATTTTCGCTTAACGGATCTTCCATTAATCCCGGACAGAGTCTTACATTATCAGTTGGACAGAAGAGTTCCAATTATGACTTGATAGTTCCCCTTGCAGCTCTTAGAGGAGACAATGACGGAAACTTCGTATACATATTGGAAAACAAGGCTACACCTTTTGGCTCAAGATACATTGCCAAGAGAGTGGATGTTGAAGTGCTTGCCAAGGATGATAAGGTAGCGGCAATCAACGCAGACCTTAACGGATGGGAATATGTTATAACCAACTCATCCAAAGATTTAGAGAATAAGGATCAGGTAAAACTCGCGGAGTAATCTTTTGATGCAAAAGATAAAAAAGTTTTTGGAAAAAATAAAATATTACAGGGCGATTATTATACTGATTATTCTCGTGTTTTTGACTGTAGCGCTCATTATGGGAGCGATACTCAGAGCGGGCAGGAATAAGTATATCGATCAAACTGTTGCCAAAAGATGGGCTAAGGATGGAAGCTTTGCTCATGTATCTGTATTCATCAAAGATACGGCTTTTTTTATCAAGGAAAATGTTGATGAATTCGAATACAATCTCGATAACAAGCTTGACTATAACTCGATAGAAAAAAACGAGAACGGCGACAAGAGATACATAATCAGCTATATGACCAAGAGCAATATCTATCTTGAAAGCGAGAGAAAAAGTTTGAGCGTCAATTGCATGGCTGTGGGCGGAGACTTTTTCACATTCCATCCCGTAAAAATGGTCGAGGGTAATTACTTTTCAAGCTCGGACCTTATGCATGATGGAGTCATACTTGATAAAGCAACAGCATGGCAGTTATTCGGTTCAAGCAATGTTGTGGGACAGCAATTGCTCTATGGAGACAGAGTACTTTTCGTTGCCGGAGTATACGAGGGTTCGGATGACAAGATATATAACTTCGCGAACGGGCAAGATCCGATGATATTCGTACCTTTTGAATTGCTTGATAGCGAAGAGGCACCTCTTAACATTACATGTTTGGAAGTATGCATGCCAAATCCTATCAAGAATTTTGCAACCGGAATAGTGGATGAGATTATCACTCTTGATGAATCATCATATGAGAGAATCGAGAACTCAACGAGGTTTTCCGTAGAGAATCTCTGGAGCATATATAAGTCCAGAAGATACCGTTCGATGCAAAATCGAGATATTATATATCCGTATTGGGAAAAGATGGCCAGATATGAGGAAGATTTGCTAGCTCCCAAGGCGGTTACCATGTGCGTTGGATACATAGTTTCAGGGGTACTTTTTATAAGCCTTGTTCTCTATGAGATAGCCAAACATACCAAATTAAAGAGCACGAATGAAGATTTATCATAAAATATGATGAAATCAGCCTGTGAGAGCGCCTGAAGGTGCATTACAGGTTGATTTTTTTATGCATAAGGAATATTATTAAATTTGATTGTAAACGAGGAGGTTTGAGATGAAACCCATTAAAGAAGGAAAAGTAAGAGAGATCTATGATAACGGCGATACACTCATTATGGTTGCAACAGACCGTATCAGTTGTTTTGACGTTATTTTGAACAATGTAGTTACCAAAAAAGGAACAGTTCTTACACAGATGAGTAAGTTCTGGTTTGATATGACCAAGGACATCGTTCCCAATCATATGATTTCCGTTGACGTTAAGGATATGCCTGAGTTCTTTAGACAGCCTCAGTACGACGGCAACAGTATGTTATGCAAGAAGCTTACAATGCTCCCCATTGAGTGTATTGTAAGAGGATATATTACAGGAAGCGGTTGGGCCAGCTACAAGGAAAACGGTACTGTATGCGGCATCAAACTTCCCGAAGGATTAAAAGAATCCGATAAATTACCTGAGCCTATCTACACACCTTCTACAAAAGCAGAGATAGGTGATCATGATGAAAACATCAGCTTTGAACAAAGTGTTGATTATCTTGAAAAGAGATTCCCCGGAAAAGGAAAAGAATATGCTGAGAAGCTTCGTGATATGACGATAGCTCTCTATAAAAAGTGCGCTGACTATGCTCTTACCAAGGGTATCATCATTGCAGATACCAAGTTCGAGTTCGGTCTTGATGAGAATGGAAACATTGTAATCGGTGACGAGATGTTAACTCCCGACTCATCCAGATTCTGGCCCCTCGAAGGATATGAGCCCGGTCATTCACAGCCTTCATATGACAAGCAGTTTGCAAGAGATTGGCTCAAGAATCCTGCTAATGAAGGTCACAACTGGACACTTCCTCAGGATGTTGTAGACAAGACCATAGCAATCTATCTTGAAGGATATGAGAAGCTTACAGGTAAGAAGTTATAATCCAATAAAAAGAAATTAATTTAGTTAAGATAAAGTTTCAAGAAAGAAGGATATATCATGAGCAAGAAAAGAATCATCACCTCTGCCGTGTTCTTTGCAGTAGTGATAGTTGGTCTGCTTGTTGGTATTATTCTGACTAACGATCCGAATAAGGTTCACGAAGAGACTATTCAGGAAGTTATGCAAGACGCAGTGCTTCATGAACATCTGAAAGTATCACTCTTTGGAATCAAGGATGTTAATCCTGGACTTATTGCTGGATTTATTGTAACAGGTGTTATGCTTACATTTGCAATAATCGTTAGGATTTTCGTTATCCCCAGATTCAAACTTATTCCCGGTAAGTTCCAACTTATATTGGAAACCGCAGTCGGATTGTTTGACGGAACAGCCAAAGGCAACAGCCCTCACAAGTACAAATTATTAAGGTTGTATATGTTTGTCGCGGGCAGTTATATATTCATAGGTACGGTATTCGAACTCTTGGGAGTTCAGGTTATATCGACTTCGGGAATGCCTGTTACTCTCGGTGCTCCGCTATCTGATATAAACGGTGCGATTATGATGGGTTGTACGACTTATCTTTTCCTCCTCATTAACGGTCTTGTAGTTAATAAGGCCAAAGGTTTTTTCGGAGTGTTAAAAGATTTCTCGCTTCCTATCTCCATGAGTCTTCGTCTTTTCGGTGCGCTTCTTTCGGGTGCGCTCGTTACGGAGCTTGTATATTACAGTAAGCCCACAAGTTTCGGCTTACCCGTATTTATCGGTATAGCATTCACACTTCTTCATGCATTGGTACAGGCATACGTACTTACGATGCTTGTAAGTATCTTCTACGGTGAAGCAACTGAAGTGCATGAGAAAAAAGAGAAAGTAAAGAAAGTTAAAAAGAATAAAAAAGAACTCATTTCGGAGGTTTAATAATGAAAAGATCTATTAAAGCTATTGCGTTGATTATGATGTTGGTTGCTGCATTAAGCGTATTATTTATTCCCAGCAAGGTATATGCGGCAGATTCGGATGCAGCAGTTGTTGCAGAGACTAATGAAAATGATGTTACAGTTGCCAAGGCTTTTGCGGCAGCAATCGTTGTAGCAGCAGTTGCGGCAGCAGGTGCTATCGCAATGGGTCTTGCCATCTGCAAGGCAGCAGACGGTGCGGCACGCCAGCCTGAAATCGCAAGTAAAATTCAGACACTTATGATGCTCGGTCTTGTATTCGTCGAGACAGCTATCATTTATGCATTGGTTGTTGCGATATTTATTGTATTCATCCTGTAAGTATATCGGGATTAACGTTAATACTTTTAAACGAGGTTTAAGTCATGGGTAATTTACCGCTTAACATTGATATTCAGCAGATATTGCTTCATTTATTCAACTTCTTCATTCTTTTTGCGGGAATGTATTTTATACTGTACAAGCCTGTAAGAAAGTTCATGGATGCCAGAGAAGAACACTTCAAACAGCTTGAAGAAGAAGCTAAGGGCAAAGTAGAAGAAGGCGAAAAAGCCAAGGAAGAGTACGAGCAGAAGCTTAAGAATGCAGACAGTGAGATTCTCGCCAATAAGGAAAAGGCAGGCAAAGAGACATTTGCCGAGAGAGAGCGTATCATTACTGCGGCTAACGAAGAGGCAGCAGGCATACTTAAGAAGGCCAGAGACAAGTCCATCGCAGAGCATGACAGAATTATTAATGATGCTCAAAAAGAGATTGCGGATCTTGTTAATGAGGCTACACAAAAGATCGTGCTTGATCCCAAGCTTGATACATACGATCAGTTCATTAGTGCGGTTGAAAAGGATAGTTAAAAATGGTTGATGAAAAGAAAGCCCTTCTTTATTCAAGCATTAAGCCTGATTCCACACAAGAAGGGAAGATACTAAAATTCCTTACTTCCAAATACGGCGAAAACGTAACTCTTGATTGGGTGGAAGACAAGTCGGTTACAGACGGATTCCGCCTCGAGATTGGCAAGGAAGTATATGACTGGACCAGAGCAGGTCGTCTGGAACAGTTCAAGGAAAGAATAGGAAAAACAGTTGGCAAAAATAAGGGAGATAATATCATCCCTCTTATTAAGGAGACTGTAAAAGACTGGCAGCCCAGCGGCGCTCCGATTGAGTTCGGTGTAGTTACAAGCGTCGGTGATGGTATCGCTACAGTATCAGGTCTTAAGGATGCTACATACGGTGAGATTCTTCTTTTCTCAGAAGGTATCAGAGGTATGGTACTTGACCTTAGAGAGAATGAAATCGGTTGTATTCTTTTTGATGATACTGATGCTATTGCAGAGGGCAGCAGAGTTAAGAGAACAGGTAGAAGTGCCGGTATTCCCGTAGGTAATGATTACCTAGGCAGAGTTATCAATCCCCTTGGTCTTGCTATAGACGGCAAGGGTGATATCGAAGCAGAAGGATATCGTGCCATTGAATCTCCTGCACCCGGTATTATAGACAGACAGCCTGTTAACAGACCAATGGAGACAGGTATTTTGTGTATAGACTCTATGTTCCCAATTGGTAGAGGGCAGAGAGAACTTATCATCGGAGACAGACAGACAGGTAAGACAGCAATTGCTCTTGATACCATTGTTAATCAAAAGGGCAAGGATGTTATCTGTATCTATGTATCCATAGGACAGAAGGCCAGCCTTATCTCTCAGATGGTAACCAATCTTAAAAAGCATGGAGCAATGGACTATACAATCATAGTTAATGCATCTGCATCTGATGCAGCTCCCATTCAGTATATTGCTCCTTATTCAGGATGCGCTCTTGCAGAGTTCTTTATGCATCAGGGTAAGGACGTGCTTATCGTATATGATGATTTATCCAAGCATGCGATAGCATATCGTTCACTTAGTTTGTTGCTTGACCGTTCACCCGGACGTGAAGCTTACCCCGGTGACGTATTCTATCTTCACTCAAGATTACTTGAGAGAGCAGCTCACTTAAGTGATGAGTTAGGCGGAGGTTCCATTACAGCACTTCCTATCGTTGAGACACAGGCAGGTGATGTTGCAGCTTATATTCCTACCAACATCATTTCTATCACTGATGGTCAGATATTCCTTGAGAGTGAGCTCTTCTTCGAAGGACAGCGTCCAGCGGTTAACGTAGGTCTCTCAGTATCTCGTGTTGGTGGTGATGCACAGACCAAGGCTATGAAGAAAGCATCAGGTTCACTTCGTCTTGACCTTGCTCAGTACAGAGAAATGGAAGTCTTCACACAGTTCTCATCAGACCTTGATGATGCTACTCAAAAGCAGTTAACATACGGTCACGGTCTTATGTACATACTTAGACAGCCTCAGTATAAGCCCTACTCACAGCATGAGCAGGTAATCTTACTTGTTGCAGCACTTGCTAAGTATTTTATGGATGTACCTGTTAAGCAGATTGCAGAGGAGACAGCAAAGCTTTTGGCTCATTTTGAAACTTTACATGCTGATATCTGCAGCAAGATTGAGTCCACAGGTCTTTTGACTGATGAAGACAAAAAGGCGATTATCAATATTGCCAACGAATACAAGAAAAATCGTTAATCATTATTTACGAGGATAACCTATGTCGAATATGAAGGAGATAAAAGGTCATATTCAGAGCGTTAAGGATACTCAAAAAATCACTAACGCCATGTACCTTATATCCTCCAATAAAATGCGAAAGGCAAAAAAAGAATTAGACCGTACAAGGCCTTATTTTGAAAATGTTGTGCTCAGTATACGACGTATTGTCAAATCGGCTAAAAATGTCGAGAGTCATTACTTTTATCCTGACAATACTACCTATCAGATTGAGGGTACATACGGATACTTGGTAATAACGGCCGATAAGGGTCTTGCAGGTGCATATAATCAGAATGTCATTAAGGAAGCTACCAAGTTAATGACTAAAAAGCACGATAAGCTTTTATTCGTTGTTGGTGAGTACGGAAGAAGATATTTTAATTCCAAAAAGGTTCCCATTGAAAAGACATTCCTCTATACCGCTCAGAATCCTACACTCGCAAGAGCAAGAGAGATATCTGATCTTTTGCTTAATCTATATGATGAGAAAAAGCTCTCTAAGATTTATATAGTATTTACCGATTACGAGAGCGGAATGGAAGCCAAGGTAAAAACATTGAGACTTCTTCCTTTTAACAAGTCGGATTTCAGTAAGGCAAAAGAGATTGATAAGAGAGTAGAAAGGTCAGAAAAAGGATTTTCGTGGCCCAAGGGCGAGATGGAGTTTTATCCTAACGCCAAGGAAGCATTGGAGAATATGATATCAAGTTACGTTACAGGTATCATATACGGTGCTTTGATAGACAGTTTCTGCTCAGAGCAGAATGCGAGAATGACTGCCATGGAGTCAGCCAACCGTAACGCTGAGGAACTTATTGATAAGCTTACGATTGAGTACAATCACACCAGACAGGCACATATTACACAAGAGATTACGGAGATTTCTGCAGGCGCTAGAGCCAAGAGAAAGAAGATGAAATCTCACTAGCCATAAATGGAGGCATATATGGAAGGAAGTATAGTTCAGGTATCAGGTTCTGTTGTAGACGTAAGATTTGATACCGGATTGCCCAAGTTAAGAGAAGCACTTAAGGTAGAAGTAGAAGGCAAAGAACTTGTTATGGAAGTTGCATCACATATTGGCAACTCACTTGTTCGTTGCATCATGCTTGCCGGTAGTGAAGGACTTGCAAGAGGAATGAAAGTTATCGCAACAGGTAACAATATTACTGTTCCTGTAGGCGAGTGCACATTAGGACGTATGTTCAACGTTCTTGGCGAGCCCATAGATGGTAAGGGTGAAGTTGCTGCCGATGCAGAGAGATGGGCTATTCATAGAAAGGCTCCTTCATTCGAGGATCAGAGCCCCGCTATCGAGATACTTGAAACAGGTATCAAGGTTATCGATCTTCTTGAGCCCTATCCCAAGGGAGGTAAGATCGGACTTTTCGGTGGTGCCGGTGTAGGTAAGACAGTTCTTATTCAGGAACTTATTCATAACGTAGCTACAGAGCACGGTGGCTATTCCATATTCACAGGTGTAGGCGAGAGATCAAGAGAGGGTAATGACCTCTGGAGAGAGATGCAGGAATCAGGTGTATCAGAGAAGACTGCATTGGTATTCGGTCAGATGAACGAAGCACCCGGTGTACGTATGAGAGTGCCTCTTTCAGGTCTTACCATGGCTGAGTATTTTAGAGATACTCAGAATAAAGACGTGCTTTTATTCATTGATAATATATTCAGATTCGTACAGGCAGGTTCCGAGGTATCAACACTTCTTGGACGTATGCCTTCAGCCGTAGGTTATCAGCCCACACTTGCAGAAGAGATGGGCGCATTGCAGGAAAGAATCGCTTCTACCAAGCGTGGTTCCGTTACATCGGTTCAGGCCGTATATGTACCTGCGGATGACCTTACAGACCCTGCTCCTGCGACAACATTCTCACACCTTGATGCTACTACAGTATTATCAAGAAAGATTGCTGAGCAAGGTATCTATCCCGCTGTAGATCCTCTTGAGTCTACATCGAGAATTCTCGAGCCCGATATCGTGGGAGAAGAGCATTATGAAATAGCAAGAAAGGTTCAGGAGATTTTACAAAAGTATGCTGAACTTCAGGATATCATTGCAATCCTTGGTATGGACGAATTAGCAGAGGAAGATAAGCTTACTGTTCTTCGAGCAAGAAAGGTACAGAGATTCTTATCACAGCCCATGCACGTAGCTGAAAAGTATACAGGTAATGCAGGTGTATTCGTTCCTGTTGCTGAGACTATAAGAGGCTTCAAGGCTATCGTAGAGGGCGAAGTTGACGATCTTCCCGAAGCTGCGTTCTTCAACGTGGGAACTATAGAAGATTGTAAGATTAAGGCAGAGAAGATTAAAAACGGAGAATTATAAGTATGAATGTATTCATGCTCCATATACTCGCTGCCGAGAGGAATTTTTATGAAGGCGAGTGCGAGAGCCTGATAGTTCCGATTACCGATGGTCAATACGGAATTCAGGCCAATCACAAAAACATGGTAGCTGCCATAGTACCAGGTATATTGGAATTCTCCAAGCCCGAGGGCGAGAGAGTAACAGCTGCAGTGTCGCAGGGTATTCTTATTGTGGCTGACAATGATGTCAGACTCTTGGTGGATACCATAGAGACACCTGATGAGATAGATGAGAACAGAGCTCGTGCGGCAGCAGATGCAGCCAAAGAAGCCATTCTTCAAAAGAAGAGTATTCAGGAATACAAGACTGCTCAGATGCGAATAGCAAGAGAGATGAACAGACTCAAGCTTAAGGGTAAGGGAAATCAATAAATCATAAATCAGATAATAATTTATTAGATAATTAACCTAAAGTATCTAAGAAATATAATGGGAATAAAAAAGAGGATTGAATTTTCAATCCTCTTTTTCTATATATAAGTTTTTGCTTTTCCTTTGACTATTAAGCTTCTGCATCTACATCATTTCTGATTTCTTCTGCAGTATCTGTAACATCTTCGATAATCTCATCTGCTACGTTGTCGGCTTCTTTCTTGCCCTTCTTTAATCCGTCGAACTTATCCTGAGCTTTTTTCCAAGTGTTCTGAGCAGTCTCTTTTGTCTTGTTAACTGCTTCGTTAGTCTTCTCTTTTATATTGTCGAGATCAACATATGTACGCTTCTTGGTAACAGTACCGTCGTCGTTGATAATCTCTTCTGTCTTAAAAATCTTATCTCTGTTCTGGTATACGTAGTATGCTCCAACAGCTGCTGCTGCAGCACCTAATCCTAAAAGAAATCCCTTTGTACTCTTCTTCATTGCAAAATGCCCTCCTTTGAGTTACATCACGTTTTATTTTACTATGTAAACGGCTAAAAGTAAATAGAAAAGCATTGAAGTTGAATATCAATTATGTTAAGATATTTATCGACTAATTCAGTCAATTTGGGAGTTCTTACTAGATGAATGACAAGTTTTTTGACCTGAAAAAAGAAAAACAGGATAAGATGATAAATGGTGCAATGCAGGTATTTGCATGCAAGGGATATAAAAACGCCAGTACAGACGATATGGTCAAGGTAGCAGGGGTCTCCAAGGGACTCTGGTTCCACTATTTTGTCAACAAGATGGGATTATATTCTTTTGTATCAGATTACTGTGTAAAATACCTCAACATGGAACTTCAGGTTAATCTGATGTCTAAGCCTTCGGATTATTTTGATATTCTCTATATCATTGAGAATACCAAGGTTCAGATTTCCAAGATTTATCCTTTTGCACCGCTTATGATTCAATCCATGTTAGATGAAAAGGATGAAGAAATCATATCTGTTGCCAAGGACATGATTGAGCCTTATAAGGATAAGGTGAGAGAAGCTTTTGAGAACTTTAATGAATCAGAGCTTTCATCAGATGTATCCAAAGACATGCTTGATATGACAGTGGGCTATACTCTTAAGGGTATTATGGAAAAGGCCTACAATAACGGCGTCTTTGATGCAGAGAGCTACTTGTCCGAAGTAAAAGCATATTTTGATATGATGAGAAAGATTGTCTATGCGTGAAATTAACCTTAAGAAACTCAGTAACAAGAATGTAGGTCTTATCTGCGTAATACTCGGTGGTATATTTTTCGTAGCCGGAATCGTAGTTTTTATTTTGACTAATTCCGTCAACATGTATTCGCAAAAGACTGAAGCGACAATTGTATCAAGATATAAGATTGAGTCCGAAGACGGAGCAAAAACTATGCTTGAGCTTGCTTATAGAGTTGGCGACGAGATGGTATATACCGCACAGTCTTTCCCCGGTGAGATAGAAGAAGATCAACTCACCATGGATGTATATTATAACGTCAAGAATCCCAAGGAACTTCTTGATGCGGGTTGGCATATAGAGACAATCGTACCGGTACTTTTCGGTGTATTGATTTTCCTTGTGGGACTTTACTACATGGGTAAGTTCGCAATTGGACCCGACTCATTTAAGAAGCCCGGAAGCAAGGCCAGCGATTGGGATAAGAAATACTATGATACCAAGGAAAGAGTTGAGAACGGCCTCATACCTCTTTTTGGTGTAATAAGCTTTATCGTATTCGGTGTATTCATGTTGGTCAATAAAAGTGGTTGGTGGGCATGGATATTTATAGTAATCGGTGGTATAGCAGCTGTATATATTCTTATTGATGTTGTTCCTGCCATTACAGAATTCATTGTTCTTAATAAGATTAAAAAGTTTAAGAACAAGTCGCTTTCGATCGACGATGATTTTGATAAGTTTGAAAAGACTAAGAAAGCAAGCGAAGAGAAGAAAGCTAATAATGACGGACTTGATTTTGAGATAGAAGATACTATTGAGATTAAGAGTTTAAAGACAACCGGTAAAAAGAAGAAAAAGTAAGTTTTATTAAATAAACGGACGGTATATAAACATGTATTATTGCGTCAGATGCGGTGACAAGATAGAAAAAGATGAATTGGTATGCGATAAGTGCGGATTGCATTTTACCGTAGTACAGGGAGACAGTACCATTGTCTATATCAATAGAACAACTTCTCCCAATGTTTATCCTAATGCCTCGCAGCCTGTTAACACTGCAGCTACAGCAGTAGCTTCTGCTGCAGCGGTAACTTCGGCACCAACAACCGCGGCGCCTGCACCTCAGGCACCTGTAACTCCTGCAGCAGCAAGACCTCTTACTAAGGCCGATAAGAAGGCAATAAAGAAAGCTAATAAGCAAAAGAAAAAAGAAGGCAAACGAGCTAGATACGGTTGGGTTATTGCACTCACACTTTTAGCATCGGGTGCTGTTTTTGTTGTTACGCTTATTGTACTCTTGATAATTGGTGGATTATTTGGATTCATCTTATTCTTCCCTACCGATACGGATGCTCCCGAGGTAGTTGCATATGAGCAAAGCCTCTTGGATGCAAAAGAAAACAGTACGACTACGTATCAGAGTGCAAGTTCATCTGATAATACTACCAGTAATTCCGATGCATTATTATCCAAGGCTATTAGAGAGCCTTTTGTGACACTCAAGGGTGATGGTACGGATACAGCAACCGTTATGATTTACATGAATGGTTCCGACCTTGAGAGTAAGTATGGTTATGCAACTGCGGATCTCGCAGAGATTCTTAATTCTACACTTTCCGATAATGTAAATGTTGTTATTCAGACAGGTGGTACCAAGAAGTGGAAGACTGATGGAATTTCATCCAAGACAGCGCAGAGATTCGTTGTTAAGGATGGTAAGCTTGTACTTGTTCAGGATAATCTTGGTCAGCTTGATATCACTCAGGAAAGTACACTCTCAGACTTTTTAACATATTGCAAGACCAATTATCCCGCAGACAGAAATATGCTTATATTCTGGGATCACGGCGGCGGAGTAGTATACGGATACGGCGTTGATGAGAATGTAAATGATGAGTACGCAGCACTTACTCTTGATGAGATACAAAGAGCAGTAGCTAATTCAGGCATCAAGTTTGAGATGATTGGATTTGATGCATGTCTTATGGGTGGCCTTGAGACAGCATGTACCCTTTGTGATTATGCGGATTATCTCTTGGTATCAGAAGACTTTGAATCAGGATGCGGATGGGAATATCAAAACTGGCTTTCACTTTTGGGTCATAATTCTTCCACATCTATGATTGATATTGGAAAAGTTGTTGTAGATGATTTTATAAAAGAAAGTATTACTGAGGATACAGAAGGAGTACTTGCTTTAGTTGATCTTAGATATACAAGACTCTTATATTCAACTTGGACTGACTTTGCATATGCTAACGAGGATGAGCTTTTATCCTACGATTACACCATGAATATGCAGCGAAGCAAACGAGCTTCCGGAAAATTGCTTAGAGATGGCGATAGGGATATATGGGATCTTTTCTTTGGTGTTTCAACCATGGAAGAGTATTGTTACGCTGTTGATATAATGGCTCTTGCCAAGACTATGAATACGGATGAATCCAATGCACTTTCATCAGTTATCAAGTCTTCGATTCTTTATTGTTCTACAACAAGTGGCGATTCACGTATGACAGGTCTTTCTGTCACGCTTCCGTATGGAGATTCAGAATTTTATTCTGAATGTAAAACAGTATTCAAAAACTGTGGTTTTGATGATAAATATATTTCGTTTCTCGGCAAATTCGTAGGCGGTGGTTCCAATGGTTCTTACGATTGGGACAACTCAGGTTATGACGGTTGGGATTCCTATGATGAAGACGAAGATGATTACGACTGGGGCGGATATGATTGGGATGATTACTGGTCATACGATTACGAGTGGGATTCCTACGATTATGGCGACAGTAGTGACAATTACTACTGTGATGACGGTTATTACTATTATGATGATGACTGTGATGATACAGGATGGTATAACAACAGCTACAGTGAAGATTATTACTATGATGATGACGACTATTACTACGATGACTACGACGATGATTATTATTATTGGTGGTAGGAGAGTAATAAGCCACTAACAAAGAATACAAAAAACAAAATCCAGAACAAAAAATAACACCGGTGAATATTAATTCATCGGTGTTTTATAATTTAATATTTCAAGTTTAATAAATCAAGATTTATATTGAATTATTTGTTTACATAGAAATCGATTAATGTCTTCCATTCAATCTTACTCTTGGAACCAACTATTTCTTCAAGTACATTTCCGTCGCAGTCAATGATTAGTGTGGTGGGAACGTATTCCACATTGTTGAGTTTCCATTTTCCTACGCTGTCATTTCCTATCAAGTGAATATATGTATCTGCACCCGTGTCAGTTACATACTTTTGAGCATAGGATGCATCGGAATAATCAGTTACATCGCATACGATTCCGATAAACTGAACCTGACTGGTTTCGTATTCTGTTGCCAATTCGCCAAGGTCAGGCATCTCATTAAGGCAGGGTCCGCAAAATGTTCCCCAGATATTAACGAAGTTAACTTTTGAATGAGTGAATACTTCCTGAGTAACTTCATTGCCTTTTAAATCTTTTGTTTTAAATGTTCCGGATGCAGAGCCATCAGAATCGGTCAACTTACCATTACCCTCATCTTGTACAACTGTAGCATCCTCATCATTACCGTTTGTACCATCAACTACAACTACGGTGTTGTCGGTAGTAGCACCTTCTTCTACACTGTGTCCTGACAAAGCTGGCTTAGTAGGATCTGTAGGTGCATTGGAGGAGAATAAGTCTTCATCCATATCGTCAAATAACGAGCACGCTGTCAAAGACAATACCGATAGTGTGGTAATGAGTATACTAAAAATTCTTTTTTTCATGGTTCGTTTCAGTCTCCTTAATCTAGCATTTAATACTTTTATTATTTTTCTTTTAGTAGAACAAATCTCTGTACCACTTAAGAGATTCTTTGTAAGCTTCGTATATTCTGTCGGAGTTGATCTTATCAACAATCTCAAGTCTGTCGATCTCGTTGAAGTTACCTGACTCATATACTTTTATAAGATAGAGAATTCTGTAGAATTCACCTTTCTCATTGATAATCGCATCCGAGATTTCCTTGGATACGTTAACCATCTGAAGAGCTTCTTCCATGGGCTTATTAAGAATAATATCAAGCACCGAGAAAAGACCCATCAAGAAGAGGTCCTGACCTTTAATTGCCAGGTCAAATGTGGGAGCCAAGTTCTCTGCGAATTTTGCTCGAAGAAGTGAGAGACGTGTTAACTCGCTGGGCTTATCGGCACAGAGTTCTTTAGCTACAGCTGTATTGATCCATCTCTTTAATTCCTTTTGACCGAGCATTGCAGCTGCGTGACGAATTGATGTAATCTTCGAATTACGACTCATCTTATTAACAATCTCTAAGAGTGAGATAACAAGTGCTGTATCTCGAGAGATAATATCCGCTGCTTTTGTAAGGTCATAATCAGGTGCATTAACGATATTAAGTAAGCTTAAGTAGTTAAGCTTAAGAGGTGCAACTTCGGAATCACCCTTGGTGATGGGAAGTCTATAGAAAGGACCTTCGTAGAAGTGATATCCACCCTGGTTTTTAAGCATCTCGAATGCATCCATTGTCTGGATGTTCTCAGCGATAAGCTTGATGTTGGGATATACTTTTGTGAAGTATATCTGAGCCTTGGTGATATCAATCTTGGTATAGTCAAGATAGATATAATCAACGAGCGATAAAATCATTCTATAGTCTTCAAAATCCTTAACCTTCAAGTTGGAGATTGCAAACTTGAAACCGTCTTTTTTAAGCTCATCAATACGTCTGACGTACATTGCGTCAGGTGTTACGGAATTATCGATTAACAACACTATTCTTGAACGCGGAGCGTGAGTGTTGGATGCGATATCCGTAAATATGGATATATTGTTGACGGGAACGAAAATCTCTTTGTCATTAGAGAGTGTGGTCATACCGACATTGTCGATTATCTCAAGACCATCCACCTGACCAACAGAATCATTGATACCCGTTGATAAAAGCATGGGATTGTAAAAGAGATTCTGTCTTCTGCTAAGCAAAGAATAGGATTTTACCGCCAAATTCTCATCAAATAATGGTATTAAACAAACAAGCATATTTATACCCTCCAATCACTCATAATTTTACACGAAAATGCCTTTTTTAACAATATAAGCAGAGAAACATTTATAGAATGAAACGAACTTTTTTACAATTATTGAGAAGCTATGGAAAATATGTTAGAATTATTTTGATTTTGGCTAAAAACGATGTCGGAAAGGGTACTTCCCAATGAGAAATACAGAGATTCTGGAATTAAAAAAGAGACTCAAATTCTCCGATGACGCATCATACAAGCTCGAAGTATGTTACATTATCGGTTCTGAGAAAAAAATCCAAAGCAGAAACAATACATATCTTACCAATCTGGATGAGAGTGACAGACATAAATACATCGAGATATTAAAGAAGGGATTAAGCGGTGTTCTTAACAGAAATTTACTTAATCTGTCTTTCAAGAAGAACTCAGAGGGCGATGAAGCTCAAAAGTTCTTACTCGAATTAAGAGATTCAACTCTTGATAACGCAGGACTTATGGATAAGTATTACGAAAAGATTATGGATGCTTATCCAACAGTCAGCAATTACCTTGTAGTTACAGTATATGATGCATATGATGTTCCCAGAGAGGGAAGCGATGGCTTTTCACAGGGAGAGTCAGAAGAGGTATTCAGATATATCTACAGTTGTATATGCCCCGTTAATCTTGCCAAGGCTGCATTATCATACCATGAAGATGAGAATGTTATCGCTGCTCGAATCAGGGACTGGGTTGTAGAGATGCCTGAAGTTGGATTTTTATTCCCGGCATTTAATGATAGAACTGCAGATGTTAATAATCTTTTATACTATTGCAAGGATCCGGTTATTCTTCATCCCGAGATAATAAGCGATATTTTAGGATGCGAGGAAGAACTCACAAGTGTGGCTGAAAAAGAGATGTTTAGACATGTTATCGAAAACGTTATTAACGCTGCACCCGAGTATGATACATTCCAGGTTGTTAAGGATGTACAGGATGAACTTGCGGATATGCTTGAGAACAAGGTATTCACTGACGAGCCGACCATAGACAGAAAGGCTGCCAGAGAATTGCTTAAGAATTCAGGTATCAAGGAAGAGCATCTTCCCATAGTTGAAAAAGAATTCGAAAAGGAAGTCGGCGAAGAAGGATTCTTACATGCCGATCGTATCAGAGAAAAAGGCAGAATAGAAGTTAAGGGAGACAATGTAAAAGTCTCTGTTAAGTCCGAAGCATCACAGCTTGTTGAGATAAGAATGATTGATGGACGTAAGTGCCTCGTTATTCCGATGGATTCGGATATGGAAGTAAACGGAATTATCAAAAAGATAACTGAAAAGATAGAAGAAGAGAGGGATTAATCATGTTCATTATTCTTGCAGCTCTTATAGCTATTCCTATCATCGTTGCAATCGTAGCAGCAATCGCAACAATTGTATCTGCTGTATCATTTGTTGCAGCAAGACAGGATGAGGAAATTTAATGCTTGAACGAGAAGACTATATGGAGCCTAGGTGCCCCTTGTGTATGAATACCAAGGAGCGTATTCCCGTTGACAGAATAATCGAAAAACTCGATGAGCATCTTGAAAAGGGAGAGACGGACAGGGCTGAGGAACACTTAAGATATTGGCTTAGTGAGTCAAAAAATCTTGGTGACAACTCAGGTGAGTTAACTGTGTCTTCCGAGTTGATGGGGTTTCTTCGAAAGAATGGCAGAAAAGAAGAAGCACTTACTCTTGCGTATGAGACAATATCATCCGTATCAAGATTCGATATGGAAGATTCTATAGTGGGTGCTACAGCACTTCTTAACGCAGGAACTGTCTTTAGGGCTTTTGGCCATGAAGAGGAAGCAGCGACACAATATAAAAGAGCAGAGGCTATATACCAAAAAGACTTATCGGAAGATGATGTTAGAGTGGCAGGTTTATATAATAACTTCGCTGCGACTCTTGCGGAGTTGAAAAGATATGATGAGGCGCTGGATAAGTACAATAAGGCACTTGATATTTTATCCAAGAAGCAATCTTCTGAATTGGAAGAAGCCATAACTTATCTTAATATCGCTGATCTTGTAAATAAAAGAGACGGTCTTGAGAATGCAGAAAGTAAGACCGAGGAATTGCTTGGTAAAGCATATACTTGTCTGACAATGGACAAGACAGAGCACAATGCATATTACAGATTTGTGCTTGATAAATGCATACCTGCGTTTGACTATTATGGTCATATAGCAGAGAGCATGGAATTACGTAAAAGGATGAATGAATAATCAAAATCATGAAGGGACTTGAACTTTCAAAAGAATACTATGAAGCATATGGCAAGAAGATGCTTGAAGAAGATTTTGCGGATTGCTTGCCTTATATAAGCGTAGGACTGTTGGGTTCCGGCTCCGAAGTACTTGGCTTTGATGACGATGTTAGCGAGGATCATGATTTTGAACCCGGGTTCTGTGTGTTTTTACCCGAGGAAAATGTTATAGACAGAAAGAGAGCCTTTGAGATGGAGAGAGCATATGCCAAGCTTCCTTCGGAATTCAAAGGTTATACCAAGTTAAAGGTTGCCCCTGCGGGTGGAGCAAGACACGGAGTTGTACGCCTCAGTGATTTTCTAAATGAAAAACTTGGCTGTGCCAATGGTGTGCTTGACACATATGCTTGGCTTAAGATTCCCACGAATTACTTATGCGAAGTGACTAAAGGGGAGATTTTTTATGACGGGGATGGAACTCTTAGTACTATAAGGGAAAAGCTTTTGCTTATGCCCAAGGACATAAGACTAAAAAGACTTGCAGGACATCTCTTACTCATGAGCCAGTCCGGTCAATATAATTATCCAAGAATGGTCAAAAGAGGAGAGCTTGCGGCAGCAGGACTTTGCGTTGATGAATTCGTACGCAATGCCTTGGCCAGCATCTATCTTCTTAATAACGAATATATGCCATATTACAAATGGCAGTTTAGAGGCCTTAAGAAACTCGATATATTATCGGAACTTGCGCTTCCTCTTGAGATGCTTATGATTACCGGCAATGAGATGAATAAGACTCAGGAGAAAGCGGACAGGATAGAATTCGTAGCAGGTATGATTATAGAAGAGCTTATGAGCCAGGGAATCACCAGTGCGATATGTGGTGATTTGGCCAAGCATGCGGTGTCGGTTAACGACTATGTATCTGACGGCAATCTTCGTAATATGAACATACTTTCGGGCGTCTAAGAATTATTTTGTTTAAGGCTATTTTTGCCTTGACAATGAAATAAAAAAATAAGTATAATCTTTCGAGATGTAAAATTTGAGGTGAGAAATGGGCGGATTTTTTGGCGTAACAAGCAAATCTAATTGTGTTTTTGATTTGTTTTTTGGCATTGATTATCATTCACATCTGGGAACAAGACGTGGCGGTATGTGTTTGTACTCAGAGAACAAGGGATTTGACCGTGCTATACATAATATAGAAAACTCACCCTTTAGGACTAAATTCGAGCGTGATTTCGAAGAGATGGAAGGAACTCTCGGTATCGGTTGTATTTCCGACAACGAGCCTCAACCCCTCATTGTTCGTTCACACCTCGGAACTTTTTCAATTACCACAGTTGGTAAGATTAATAATACGGATGAATTAGTTAGTAAGCTCTTCCATGACGGTATGTCTCATTTTCTTGAGATGAGCGGTGGCAGCATTAATCAGACAGAACTTGTTGCAGCGCTTATCAATCAGAAGGACTCGTTAGTGGAGGGCTTATCTTTTGTTCAGGATGTAGTTGAAGGCTCCATGTCAGTTCTTCTTATGACATCCGAAGGAATCTATGCTTCCAGAGACAAGCTTGGAAGAACTCCCATACACATTGGTAAAAAATCAGATGCTCAGTGTGCTTCTTTTGAAAACTTTGCATACCTTCACTTAGGTTACAAGGATATCAAGGAACTCGGACCCGGTGAGATAGTATATATCACACCTGATAAGTTAGAGATTAAGAAGGCAGCAGAGAAGGAGATGAAAGTATGCTCTTTCCTCTGGGTATATTATGGTTATCCTACATCATGCTACGAAGGCATCAATGTAGAAGAGATGCGTTACAATAACGGCGCCAACATGGCGAAGAGAGATAATGTTAAGGTTGATATAGTTGCAGGTGTTCCTGACTCAGGTACAGCTCATGCAATCGGATACGCTAACGAATCCGGTGTTCCTTTTGCAAGACCTTTTATCAAGTACACACCTACCTGGCCCAGAAGCTTCATGCCTGTTAAGCAGAGCCAGAGAAACCTCATCGCCAAGATGAAGTTGATTCCTGTAGAACCTCTTATCAAGGATAAGTCAATGTTACTTATCGATGACTCAATCGTACGTGGTACACAGCTTAGAGAGACAACGGATTTCCTCTTTGATGCAGGTGCCAAGGAAGTGCATGTAAGACCTGCATGTCCTCCCATTATGTATGGTTGTAAGTATCTTAACTTCTCAAGATCCAACTCTGAGATGGACCTCATTGCAAGAAGAGTAATCTACGATCTTGAAAACGGTAATGTAACTGAAGAAGTATTAAAAGAGTACACCAATCCGGAAACGGAAAAATATAAAATGATGCAGGATAAGATATGTGAGATTATGCATTTCACCAGCCTTAAGTTCGCTCGTCTTGATGACATGGTTGAAGCCATCGGACTTGATAAGAGTAAGGTCTGCACATATTGTTTTGATGGAATAGAATAAATAAGTTTAAGGATTTTTATATATACGAGGAGGTCAGTTAATCATGGCAAAAAGAGAAGATATTCACAAAGTGTTGATAATCGGTTCCGGTCCCATTATCATCGGTCAGGCATGCGAGTTTGACTATTCCGGAACACAGGCGTGCAAGGCGCTTAGAAAACTTGGTTATCAGATAGTGCTTGTTAACTCAAACCCCGCCACAATTATGACGGATCCCGCAACAGCGGATGTTACATACATCGAGCCTCTTAATGTTGAGAGACTTGAGCAGATTATCGAAAAAGAGCGTCCCGACGCATTACTTCCCAACCTTGGTGGTCAGTCAGGACTTAACCTTTGCTCAGAGCTTGCTGAAGCAGGTGTACTCGATAAATACAATGTTAAGGTTATCGGTGTACAGGTAGATGCTATTGAAAAGGGCGAAGACAGAATCGAATTCAAGAATGCCATGAACGCACTCGGAATAGAGATGGCAAGATCTCAGGTTGCTTACTCAGTAGAAGAGGGTCTTGAGATTGCAGAAAAGATTGGCTTCCCCGTAGTACTTCGTCCCGCATACACAATGGGTGGTGCAGGCGGCGGACTCGTATATAACGTAGAAGAATTCAAGACAGTTATGGCAAGAGGTCTTCAGGCTTCACTCGTAGGACAGGTTCTTGTAGAAGAATCAATCCTCGGATGGGAAGAACTCGAGCTTGAAGTTGTAAGAGATGCTAAGGGTAACATGATTACCGTTTGCTTCATCGAAAATATTGACCCCGTTGGTGTACATACAGGTGATTCATTCTGTAGTGCTCCCATGCTTACAATTCCTGAGGATGTACAGAAAGACCTTCAGGAAAAGGCATACAGAATCGTAGATTCAATCGAAGTTATCGGTGGATGTAACGTACAGTTCGCACGTAACCCCGAGGATGGCAGAGTAGTTGTTATCGAGATTAACCCCAGAACATCAAGATCATCAGCTCTTGCTTCCAAGGCAACAGGTTTCCCCATTGCTCTTATCTCAGCAATGCTTGCATCAGGTCTTACACTTGATGAGATTCCTTGCGGTAAGTACGGTACACTCGACAGATACTATCCCGATGGTGATTACATCGTAATCAAGTTTGCCAGATGGGCATTTGAAAAGTTCAAAGGTGTAGAAGATAAGCTTGGTACTCAGATGAGAGCCGTAGGCGAAGTAATGAGTATCGGTAAGACATACAAGGAAGCATTCCAGAAGGCTATCAGATCACTTGAGACCGGTCGTTATGGACTTGGTTTTGCAAAAGATTTTAACGAGCTTACAAAGGGCGAGCTTCTTGCTAGATTAGTTATTCCTACATCAGAGAGACAGTTCCTTATGTATGAGGCATTAAGAAAAGGTGCTACAGTAGATGAACTTTGGGAACTCACTAAGATTAAGAGATACTTCATCGAGCAGATGAAAGAACTCGTTGAGGAAGAAGAAGCACTCCTTCGTATGAAGGGTTCAGTACCTGATGAGAAGAGCTTAAGACAGGCTAAGAAAGATGGTTTCTCAGATAAGTACTTAAGCCAGATTCTTAATGTTAAGGAAGATGATATCAGAAACGCTAGAAAAGCAATCGGTGTTACCGAAGCTTGGGAAGGTGTACATGTATCAGGTACTCAAGACAATGCATATTATTATTCAACATACAATGCTCCCGATAAGAGCACTATCAAGACAGACAAGCCCAAGGTAATGATCCTTGGCGGTGGTCCTAACAGAATCGGACAGGGTATCGAATTCGACTACTGTTGTGTACATGCAGCATTCGCTCTTAGAGAACTCGGATTTGAGACAATCATTGTTAACTGTAACCCTGAGACAGTATCTACAGACTATGATACATCTGATAAGCTCTACTTCGAGCCTCTTACACTTGAAGATGTATTAAGCATATATGAAAAAGAAAAGCCCGTTGGTGTAATCGCACAGTTCGGTGGTCAGACACCTCTTAACCTTGCAGATTCACTCCAGGCTAACGGTGTCAAGATTCTTGGTACACCGCCCGAAGTTATCGACATGGCAGAGGATAGAGATCTCTTCCGTGCAATGATGAAGAAGCTTAACATTCCTATGCCTGAAGCAGGTATGGCAGTTACAGTTGATGACGCTATCGAAATCGCTGAGAAGATTGGTTATCCTGTAATGGTTCGTCCTTCATTCGTTCTCGGTGGACGTGGTATGGAAGTCGTATACGACAGAGAGAGCTTACGTGATTATATGGCAGCAGCCGTTGGCGTAACTCCCGACAGACCCATCCTTATCGACAGATTCTTAAAGAACGCTATGGAATGTGAAGCAGATGCTATTTCAGACGGAGAGCATGCATTCGTTCCCGCAGTTATGGAACATATCGAGCTTGCAGGTATTCACTCAGGTGACTCTGCTTGCATCCTTCCTTCAATGCATATCTCACCTGAGAATCTTGCTACTATTAAGGAATACACAAAGAAGATCGCAGTTGAGATGAACGTACGCGGTCTTATGAATATGCAGTATGCTATCGAAGACGGAGTTGTATATGTAATCGAAGCTAACCCCAGAGCATCCAGAACAGTGCCTTTGGTATCTAAGGTATGCGGTATTCAGATGGTTAAGCTTGCTACAGAGATTATTACATCCGAATTCACTAAGAAGCCTTCACCCGTTCCCGGACTTAAGGAAAGCCACTATGACTACTACGGAGTTAAGGAGGCTGTATTCCCGTTCAATATGTTCCAGGAAGTTGACCCTCTCTTAGGACCTGAGATGCGTTCAACAGGTGAAGTACTTGGTATCGCTCCTCACTTCGGTGAAGCATATTACAAGGCACAGGAAGCAACTAAGAATCCTCTTCCTCTTGAAGGAACAGTTCTTATCTCTGTTAACAAGAATGATAAGAAGGAACTTCCCGAGGTTGCTAAGGCATTCCATGAGTGTGGATTCAAGATTCTTGCAACAGGTACAACATATGACTTAATTGTATCTCTTGGAATTCCTGCAGAGAAGATTAAGAAGATGCAGGAAGGCAGACCTAACATTGTAGATGCTATTACCAATAAGCAGATTCAGCTTATCATTAATACACCTGCAGGTAAGGATAAGATTTTTGATGATTCATACATCAGAAAGAATGCTATCAAGCACAGAGTTCCTTATATCACAACCATGGCAGCTGCTAAGGCTTCAGCCGCAGGAATTAAGGCATTAAAAGAACAGGGAAAGATAGATGTAAAGAGCCTCCAGGAGATTCACAAGGGCATCAGTTACAACTAATAAAAGTTTTATAAAAAACACGTTCTCTGTTAATGAAGATGTTGCATTTTTTCTCGATTTTTCTTAAAATATAAACCAAAGGGTTATTTATTTCGGGGGAGGACAGAAAATGATATACACTTATGAATTGTCAGTTCAGGTTAAAAAGTTCTTGAACGGCAATACAGAGGCTTTCGAAAAGATATTTGTTATGACTGCGGATGATGTGTATTTCCACGTATCCATGGTTATTAGTGATCCTGCAGAAGCGGAAGCAATGATTATCCGTATCTACAAGGATTTATATACACAGATAGGACGTCTTGATAAAGTAGAGAACGTTATCGCATGGTATAACGAGATACTCTATCATGAACTTGATAACTGGGTAGGTCACAACTTCATGGATCTTCTTCTTACAGAAGGAAGAGGTAAGTTCGATCATCCCAAGCAGAATAACGACGTATTATATGGTGAGAAGCTTTATAACGAGTCCGAGACAGCTTTAATCGCTGTTGATTATCTCTACGAGCTTAATCCCATTCATTCGCTTACAAGTCTTGCTTATTATTTTGATAAACTTGCAGTTGATGAGATTGCTAATCTTTTGCAGGTTGATGATGACAGAATCAATAAGAGAGTGGAGTATGTAACTCTTACTGTTGAAGATTTCTGTAAGCAGTATGCCAAGAGTCATGAAGTAAGAATAGCTACTGTCGATGCGCATATGATTTTACTTGCGTATGTACAGTTGTTCAAGTCGGTAGAATTACCGCACCCCAATAAAGTGTACGAGAAGGTTATAGAGGCATTAAGATAATGTTTAAATACCTACTGTTCGATCTGGACGGTACATTGACGGATTCAGAGGAAGGCATAACTAAGTCAGTTAGTTATGCCTTAATTAATTTAGGCGTTAATGATCTTCCGGATGAAATAAAAAGAAAGTTCATAGGACCACCTCTTAAGGATTCGTTCATGCGATATTGCGATTTCGATGAAGAGACAGCGAAGAAAGCAATTACTTTTTATCGTGAACGATATTCGAAGGTCGGTAAATATGAAAACCGTCCTTATGAAGGAATTCCCGAGATGCTTAAAGCGTTAAAAAGTGACGGAAGGGTGCTTATCATCGCATCCAGCAAGCCGACCGAATTTGTAGAGGATATCCTCAAAAAGTTTGATATATATGAGTATTTTGATATAATATCCGGGGCTGATATGGCCGGTCTCAAGGGTGAAAAAGAAGATGTTATAGACGAAGCTCTTAAGAGACTTAATATTGATTCTGATGAAAAGAAAAAAGAAGTAGTTATGATTGGCGACAGACATTATGACATATTCGGAGCCAAGCATTTCGGTCTTGATTCCATCGGAGTTAATTACGGATTTGCTTTTGATAAAAATGAATTAAAAGATGCCGGTGCTACATATGTTGTTGAAACGGTATCGGAGTTAAAAGAATTATTAATGAGATAAGCCCATTGGGTGGTGATAAAGGAGTAAAAATGGAAATTTTCGAAGAATTAAAAGCAAGAGGACTTCTTGCACAGCTTACCGATGAAGAAGAAATCAGAGAACTTGTAAATAATGGTAAGGCTGTATTTTATATTGGTTTTGATCCCACTGCAGACAGTCTTCACGTAGGTCATTTCATGGCTCTTTGTCTTATGAAGAGACTTCAGATGGCAGGCAATAAGCCCATCGCACTTATTGGTGGAGGTACAGGCCATATCGGCGATCCTTCGGGCAAGAGTGATATGAGAAAGATGCTTACCAAGGAAGATATCGATCATAACTGCGAATGCTTTAAAAAGCAGATGAGTAAGTTCATTGATTTTTCAGAAGGCAAGGCATTAATGGTTAACAATGCCGATTGGCTTTTGAATCTTAATTATATTGAACTCTTAAGAGAAGTAGGTGCTTGTTTCTCAGTTAACAACATGCTTCGTGCTGAGTGCTATAAGCAGAGAATGGAAAAAGGTCTTACATTCCTTGAGTTCAACTACATGATTATGCAGAGTTACGACTTCTATATGCTCTTCCAGAAGTACGGATGTAACATGCAGTTCGGTGGTGACGATCAGTGGTCCAACATGCTTGGCGGTACAGAACTTATCAGAAGAAAACTTGGTAAGGATGCATATGCCATGACTATCCAGTTACTTCTTAATTCTGAAGGAAAGAAGATGGGTAAGACAGAGAAGGGTGCTGTATGGCTTGATCCTGAAAAGACATCACCTTATGAGTTCTTCCAGTACTGGAGAAATGTTGCAGACTCAGATGTATTAAAATGTATTAGAATGCTTACATTCCTTCCTCTCGAAGAAATCGACAAGATGGATTCATGGGAAGGCGCACAGCTTAATGAAGCAAAAGAGATTCTTGCATATGAACTTACTAAGATGGTTCATGGCGAAGAAGAAGCTAACAAGGCAAAAGAAGCATCCAAGGCACTCTTTGCAGGTGGCGGTAGCTTAGAGAATATGCCTACATGTACACTTACAGAAGATTGCTTCAGAGACGGCCAGGCAGATTTAATCTCCATCCTCGTTGCAGCAAAACTTGTTCCTACTCGTTCTGAGGGAAGAAGAACAATTGAACAGGGTGGTTGTACAGTTAACGACGAGAAGATTACAGACTTCAAGAAAGCTTACACCAAAGAAGAAATTGCTGCCGGCGATTTTATCGTTAAGAAGGGTAAGAAGAACTTCTGCAAGATTGTATTATAATTGATTATCTTCAAAGAGACAGGAACAATATCCTGTCTCTTTTTTCTTTTCTTATTAAAAACTCTGGGTGTATAATGAGAGCGGTAGTTTGTTTGGACTATGCAAAAAGGGGATACATTATGAAGAACAAATTCTATGGTTACGAAGACGCAAAAGTATTGGCATTGAATCCTATCTACAAGGGTATCAATACTCCTAATGATTTATATGAGGCACTCAGTCACATTTGGTGTGAATATACTTGCTGCCCCAGAATGAGAGCTAAGTGGAAGAATGAGCATATGACATATGGTCAGTGCTCCATTACTGCTTTTTTGGCGCAGGATATCTTTGGCGGTGAAGTTTACGGAGTGGACTTAAAAGATGGCAACTACCATTGCTATAATGTGGTTAACGGATATGTATTCGACTTAACAAGCGAACAATTCAAAGATGAAGTGCTCGTATATGACGAGACCAATCCTCAGACCAGAAGCAAGCACTTTGCAGATGAAGAAAAAAGATTAAGATACGAATATCTTAAAGCACAGTTAAAGAGGTATTCTGAGGAATATGTTCCTGCAGATCTTCCCGGTGGCTTTTTCATATATCATAACGACGAAAACGAAG